>Ga0209431_10002087_pt1 | contig 16294 bp, 12 predicted proteins | sample RifCSP13_3_FD_184021 | JGI IMG/M metagenome (GOLD analysis project Ga0209431, IMG submission 184021) | Soil microbial communities from Rifle, Colorado - Rifle CSP2_sed 13_3 (SPAdes) (version 2) | ecosystem: Environmental > Terrestrial > Deep subsurface > Rock core/Sediment | place: Rifle...
CTACTGCGCTCACGCTGCGCGAGTTTCCCAACCTGAACGCCTCCTTCAAGGGGAGCGAGATTGTCCAACACGGGCAGGTGAACATCGGCGTGGCGGTTGCGGTGGAAGGCGGTCTTTTGACCGTGGTTTGCCACGATACCGACCGCAAGCCCTTGCGCCTGATCTCGCGCGAAGTGCGCACGATGGCTGCCCGCGCGCGGGAGGGCAAAGTCCGGTCAGATGATATCGAAGGCTCGACATTTTCGGTGAGCAACCTGGGGATGTTCAACGTGGAGCATTTCATCGCCATTATTAACCCTCCTGAAGCTGCGATCCTGGCTGTGGGTGCCGTTCAAGAGGTGCCGGTGGTGAAGGGAGACCAAATCGTCCCCGGTATGCGGATGAAAGGGACCATATCCGTAGATCATCGCGTCAGCGATGGGGCTGAGGCGGCCCGATTCATGCGCGCCCTACAGCGCTATCTGGAAGAACCTTTACGCTTGCTTGTCTGATTATTCCAAAAATCCGGCTGTCCGCTTTGTGCTCATTCTGTTAGCCATTGAATTCCTGGATGAATTGATCTTTGGTGCGCGCGAGGCTGCCTGGCCTCTGATTCGCGATGATCTGAAATTAACGTATCTTCAGATTGGGCTGCTGCTCGGCCTACCCGGAATCATTTCCAGCTTCATCGAGCCGCTGATGGGGATCCTCTCAGACCAGGGAAAGCGAAAAATCCTGGTCCTCGCCGGTGGAGTGATTTTTGCCGGGACGCTCTTGCTTACCGCCTTGAGCCATAGCTTTTTCATCTTGCTGCTTTCTTTTATTCTTTTTTATCCCGCTTCAGGAGCTTTTGTCAGCCTGTCGCAGGCTGCGCTGATAGATTCAGATCCCGCACGGCGGGAGAAGAACATGGCGCGCTGGACGTTTGCGGGATCCATTGGCGTCGTTTGTGGACCGATATTCCTGGGTTTCGCCAGTCTGTTAAGTTTGGGCTGGCGAGGATCGTTTCTGTTTTTCGCTTTCATCACCATTCCATTAATCCTTTCTGCTCGAAAAATGGGCGGGCATTTCGCCCCTTCCAGCCCACCTCAACCTGGCGCTGGCTTGATGAGTGGGTTTCTGGATGCGCTGCGAGCGCTGCGGGGACGGGAAGTGTTGCGCTGGCTCGTGCTCCTGGAATTCTCAGATCTCCTCCTGGATGTGCTCCTGGGTTTCCTGGCTTTGTATTTTGTGGATATAGCCGGCGCGACGCCCCAGCAGGCAGGTCTCGCTGTGGCAATCTGGTCTGGCGCGGGTCTGGTGGGTGACTTCTTGTTGATCCCGCTGCTCGATAAAGTGCCGGGGTTAAAATATCTCCGCCTCAGCACGTTTTTGGAGCTCATCTTGTTGCCAGCGTTCCTCCTTGTGCCCAATTTGAATTACAGGCTGGTTATTCTGGGATTTCTTGGTTTTTTCAATGCGGGTTGGTACGCGATCCTGATGGCGAACTTATACGCCGTATTACCGGGCAAGAGCGGTACTGCGTTAGCCTTAAATAACATCACCGGTCTGTTGGGCGGTTTTTTACCCATCGCTTTGGGATGGGTCGCTCAGCGGTATAATTTACAGGTGACGATGTGGCTCTTACTTCTTGGACCTTTAGCGCTGCTGGTGGGGTTGCCAATTAAGCTGGAGAGGAGATAAACGGATATTCGATGCCCTCCATCGAAAGCGATATTGGCTATCTAGGCGCAGCGTTGCCCATTTTAAAAGATTTTCTCCTGTCAGGCGATATTTACTGGTCGCTTGGGTCAACGCCGCCGCCAGGTGAAACCGCCTACCCGCAATTAACCTTGGGGGGAGTTTTGCTTGCCCAAAGACGTTTACAGGCCCACCGGGAGGCGCAAAAAAATAATAAGGCAGGCTCACGTTTGGATGCGGAGCTGGAGCGCATCCAGCTCAAGATGCGCGTGAGCTGGGAGCAGAAGGCAAGCCGCGAGTTTGGGGCGCGTTCACGCCTCTGGCGGGATTTTTTGGAAGATTATCGCTCTGAGCCAGGTAATCACTCCGATCGTTACGCCTATGAAGTCACCCGGCGCGTGATGCTGGAATTGCTCGAGCCATATTCATCCAATCTGCCGCCAGCAGAGGTAGAGCTTTTGCAGGGTTTGGATGAGCTGCTGCGGGCGGTATTTCTCCCGGGTGATTTTATCTGGGAGGCTGATTTAGCGGCTGGATTTTCTGAATCCACGTTTTGGTATCTCTATGGACATTTACGAAATTGAGTTGAGTTATACACGTAGGGGGTAAATAGCCCGCTGTCCCAACAATCCATAACAATTACACCTCAAGCCCGGTCGCACTGGATCAACCTATGTTAGAATTCTTCCAGACAGCTTTACCCTACCTGTACACAATAATAACAGGGGTTCTTTGGGAATCGCCGTGGCGGAACACCGGATTTGGGGGTGTGAGCGTGCGTTCGCACGCTCACACCCCCAAATCCGGGACCTTCCATGGAAACTCCCAGAGAGCCATAACAGGATATACCAGTTAGGGTGGATTTCCCCGGAGGTATAAAAAAATGGAAGCAAGTTTCAAATTGGGAACTATCTGGGGTATTCCGATAGGATTGCACACCAGTTGGTTCCTGATATTCATTCTGCTGACCTGGTCTTTAATGAGCGGATATTTTCCTGGCGAGTATCCCGAGCTATCGGGCAGGATTCACTTTACCCTGGCTTTGATAACCAGTAGCTTGTTTTTCGGTTCTGTGCTGGCTCACGAGTTGGGGCATTCGTATATTGCATTGCGCAACAAAATCCCTGTCCTGGGGATAACCTTGTTCATATTTGGCGGGGTTGCCCAGATCGGGCAAGAACCGCGCTCGCCGGGTGTGGAATTTCGGGTTGCGATTGCCGGACCAGTTGTGAGCCTGGCGCTGGCGATTGCCATTGGCGGCTTATGGTTGTTGAACAGGGCAGTCCCTATCCTGGCGGCTCCAAGCCTGTACCTGATGCGGATTAACTTTCTGCTGGCTGTTTTTAATATGATCCCAGGCTTCCCATTGGATGGCGGCCGGGTGCTCCGGGCTGGGGTGTGGTGGTACACGAAAAGTTACCACAAGGCAAGCCAGACGGCGGCGTTTAGCGGTCAGTTGATCGCATTTGCATTTATCGGGGTTGGTATCTACACAATTCTCAAAGGCCAGTTCCTGAATGGGTTGTGGCTGGCGTTTATCGGCTGGTTCCTTCAAAATGCTGCCGCCAGCACATATGCTCAAACGAATATGCAGCGAGCCTTGAAAGGGATCACCGTGGGACAAGTGATGGATCGCAATTGTCCCACTATTCCAGGCCTGCTTCCCATCTCTCATCTCGTCGAGGAGCGTATACTGTCTGGTGGTCAGCGTTGTTTCTTTGTAGTCGACGATGGCAGTTTACAGGGGATGCTGACGCTGCGCGATATCTCCCAGATCCCCAGGCCAAAATGGGGCTTTACAACAGCCAGGCAGGCGATGATTCCGCTGGACAGGCTTATTCATGTTGATCCGAAAAGCGAGCTTTTAGGCGCGTTGCAAATTATGGATAACGCCAACGTGAACCAGGTGCCGGTTGTCGTAAGCGGTGAGTTGGTGGGCGTGCTTTCACGTGAACAAATCGTTCACTATCTCAGGGCGCGGGCAGAGTTGGGAATATGACCTTGACGCCGTTTTTACAATTTGCTCTCGCCCTGGTGATCATTATTTTAGCAGCAAAGTCCGCCGGTTATCTGAGTTACCTTATCGGACAGCCTTCTGTGCTTGGAGAACTGTTGGCCGGGATCATTCTGGGACCCTCGGTTTTGAATTTCTTCCACTGGCCTGTATTCACCGATGCGCAATTGGAGGAAACGATCAAGCATCTGGCAGAGCTAGGCGTTCTGTTATTGATGTTTTTGGCCGGGCTGGATCTGCATCTGGCGGATCTCAGACGTTCCGGCAAAGTAGCTGCGGGGGCGGGCGTGCTGGGGGTGGTCTTTCCGCTGTTGTTGGGAGCGGGCACGGGTCTGCTATTCGATATAGATTTGCTTCCAGCAATATTTATCGGGCTGGTACTGGCAGCTACCAGTGTTAGCATCTCAGCCCAAACCCTGATGGAGCTAAAAGTGCTGCGCAGCCGGGTTGGGGTAAGCTTGTTGGGAGCGGCTGTTTTCGATGACATTCTCGTTGTACTCGGTCTATCGGTTTTTGTCGCAGTGTCTGTATCTGAGTCTCAAAGCGGCTTGATGTTGGTGCTTCTGATTGTGTTGCGCATGGTGCTGTATCTGGGAGCTGCAACCCTGGTTGGTTTGTGGCTGCTGCCCAAATTGATTCACTGGATCGATAAACTACAGATCAGCCAGGGCCTAATTGCTTTCACCTTTGTGGCTGCCCTGCTTTATGGCTGGTCAGCGGAATCATTGGGAAGCATGGCGGCGATCACGGGGGCGTTTCTGGCAGGCCTGTTCATGGGGCGCAGCCGGGAGAAAGAGAGGATCGATTCTGGTATCGCGACGATCGCTTATTCGGTTTTTGTGCCGATCTTCTTCGTCAATGTAGGTCTGACTGCAAATGCCCGCCAGCTTAACGCACAAACCCTCTGGCTGTTCATCGCCATGATATTGGTGGCTGTGGTCGGCAAGGTGTTAGGCGCCGGGTTGGGGGGCAAGATCGGTGGGCTGACTAACCGCGAGTCCCTTCAGATTGGTGTAGGCATGATGTCGCGGGGCGAGGTTGGCTTGATCGTGGCTTCCGTTGGCATCCAGGAGGGGCTGATCATGCAAGAAGCGTTTGCCGTGATCGTCGGCGTTGTGATCGTCACAACCCTGCTCACCCCACCTGCCCTGCGGTATTTGTTTTCACATGAAGATAAGATTAAATCAGAAGATTTAAAAGCTGTTGGAGGAGAGCGATCATGACACAACTTGTCGTGCTGATCGTGGATGACGTCGGAGATTGTCCCTCAATTCTAGAAGCCTGGGAGGCGATCGGGGTCACTGGGGTAACTATATTGGAGAGCAGCGGATTAGGACGCTACAGAAGAGCCGGGATGAGAGAGGACATGCCCCTGATGCCCAGCCTGCGCGACTTGTACGAAGCCAAAGAAATCCATCATCGTACATTGCTCTCCGTTGTGGATGATGAAGCGCTGGTGGATGAAATGATTCGCGTTGCCCAAAAAATAATTGGCGATCTCGAGCAAGGTCATACGGGCTTCTTATTCGTGGTTCCGGTTTTGAGGGCCTATGGACTCGGAAAGGAACGCTTGAGCCAGACGGCCGGTAAAAAGTGAAATGAGGTAGCATGTCCCCATTTTCGACGCCTCAACCTTGGGGTACTTCGGCCAGGGCAGCAGCATCAATGCGGCATAGCACTCTCAGCAAGACTTTTACGGTCGTATTTACCGTAATGAAAGCGAGGCTCATGGATATTTACATTGTTAAAAATAATAGATGGCCAGCGTCAGGAGCGCCAAAGCGGTGCAGTACAAAGAAAAAATATACAACGGATGGCGACTAAGGTAACCCAACAGCCAGCGAATTGCCAGATAGCCGGTCGTCGCGGCGGTGAGGAAACCCGGCCAGTAAATGGACAGTTTGTGGCTCAGATCGGGTTGCCCGGCAAGATCCACGGCAGCGAGAAATCCAGCGGCCAACATGATGGGGACGGAGGTGAGGAAGGAGAATCGCGTTGCACTGGTGCGATCAAAATTACGGGTCATGCCTCCCACAATGGTGGACCCTGAGCGCGAGATGCCAGGGAAGATTGCAAGAGCCTGGCAAAAGCCAATCCAAAGGGCGTCTTTCCAGGAAATTTGCTCCAAGGCGCGATTGCGTTTGCCTGCCATTTCTGCCACTAACAACAGCCCTGCGGTCGCCAATAAAAACAGGGCAGAGGTAAATGGGCTGTCGAACGCTTTTTCGATCACCTCTTTGGCTGCCAAACCGATCACGCCAGCCGGGATGGTGGCCAGGATGATGTACCATCCCAGTCGAGCGAGGGGGGTGGAAAACGGCTTTCCCTCTAAAGTGCCTGCAAGAAGCGCCTGCAGGATCGATCGCAAGTCATTCCAAAAATACACAAAGACAGCCAACAGGGTGGCTACCTGCACCAGAACATCAAAGATGAAGGCGTCTTCAATGGGTATTTGCCAGTTCAATAGATAAGGGATAATTACCAGATGGCCTGAGCTGGAGATCGGTATAAACTCGGTCAAGCCCTGGAGGATGCCGAGCAAGATAGATTGATATAGATTCATTGGCTTCCGGGTGCATGCTCAAAAAAATCCTGAACGAAGGCGCTAAATCTTCCCTCCAGTATTGCCTGGCGCATGTCCTTTGTCAGGTCAATCAGTACATGCAGATTATGGATTGAGATTAATGTTGCCGAAAGCATTTCCTTGGCGATGACGAGATGGCGCAGGTAGGCGCGCGAGAAGTTTTGACAGGTGTAGCAGCCACAGCTTGGATCGATGGGTTGAGGGTCACGGGCGTAAACCGAGTTCACTAGGTTTAGTTTTTGGTAACGCGTTAGGGCGGCATTGTGACGCGCCAGTCGAGTGGGAAGCACGCAGTCGAAGATATCCACGCCGCGCATCACGCTGTTGATCAGGTCTTCTGGCGCGCCGACTCCCATCAGGTAGCGCGGCTTGTCATCAGGTAAAACCGAATCGAGAACTTCCAGCATTGCATACATTTCTGCCTTGGTTTCGCCTACCGACAGGCCGCCGATGGCGTTACCAGGAAAATCGAGGCGGCGGATAAATTCCGCAGACCTGGCCCGTAAATCCAGGAATATCCCTCCCTGCACGATCCCAAACAATGCCTGGTCCGCGCGGGTCTTGGTGGAAAGGCAGCGTCTTGCCCATTGGTGAGTGCGGGAGAGAGCCTTTTCGTTGTAATCCCGATCGTACGGAGGAGCGCATTCATCGAATGCCATGATGATATCCGCCCCTAGGTTTTCCTGGATCGCAATGGCCGACTCTGGGGTGAGACGGTGAATCGAGCCATCGAGGTGATTTTTGAATGTTACCCCATCTTCATCCACTGTACGTTTTTCCGCCAAGGAGTAGACCTGGAAGCCTCCCGAGTCGGTCAGGATGGGTCCATCCCAGTTCATAAAGAGGTGTAAACCGCCCATCTCAGCGATCAACTGATCGCCTGGACGAAGGTAGAGGTGATAGGTATTGGCAAGCACCAGGCTGGCTTGCAGATCCAGAAGTTGAGCGGGGGTAACCGCTTTGACGGTGGCTTGTGTGCCCACCGGGGCAAAGACAGGGGTGTGAATAGCGCCATGTGGGGTGTGAAAAATACCCGCCCGAGCGCGGCCATCTCTGGCCCGTAATTCAAAACTGAAAGTTGCGTTTTTCACAGAGAACGATTATACCTTAGCTAATGATATAATTTTCAGGCTTCCCATCTGTTGGGGACAATATAACCACCGAGTTTTCAGGAGATTAGTCTATGCCACAAATGCAATTGCCCGGACCCAAGGCGCGTGCAGTTGTAAAACGCGATCAGGCCGTGATCTCTCAATCTTATCCGCGGAGCTACCCCTTCGTTATGGATCATGGTCGCGGTACTGAAGTATGGGATGTGGATGGAAACAGGTTCCTAGATTTTGCGGCCGGGATTGCAGTGGTGGCTACCGGTCACAGCCATCCCAAGGTAGTCAGGTCCATTCAAGATCAGGCCGAAAAATTCATCCACATCTCTTCGGATTTTTACCACTCGATATGGGTTGAACTGGGTGAAAAGCTGAACGAAATCGCTCCCTTTTTGGAAAACGCCGTATGCTTTATGACCAACTCAGGCACCGAGAGCGTTGAAGCGGCGATTAAGCTCGCTCGTCACTATACTCGACGATCTCAATTTATCGGTTTTTTGGGAGCATTCCATGGTAGAACCATGGGTTCGGTATCCTTCACAGCCAGCAAGCCAGGTTATCATCGTGGTTTTTATCCGCTTTTAAATGGCGTCGTGCACGCGCCTTTCCCCGATCCGTATCACCCATTTCTGGAAACCAGACCGGGTGAGGATTATGGCGAAACCGTTGTGCGCTATATCGAAGAGCAACTGTTTGGTCACTTGCTGCCACCCGAAGATGTGGCTGGTGTCCTGGTAGAGCCGATTCAAGGCGAAGGTGGTTATATCCTCCCTCCAGCGGGGTTCTTTCCGGCGCTGCGGGAGATGTGCAACCGTTATGAGATGTTGCTGATCGTTGATGAGGTTCAATCCGGAATGGGCCGTACAGGAAAATGGTGGGCAATTGAGCATTACGATGTAGAACCCGATATTGTCTGTACCGCCAAGGGTTTGGCCTCAGGTATGCCAATTGGCGCCATGCTGGCGCGTGAACACCTGATGACCTGGGCAAAAGGCGCGCATGGAAACACTTTTGGTGGTAACCCAATCGCTTGCGCTGCGGCGCTGGCAACCATTGAATTGATCGAGCAAGAATACCTGCAAAATGCTCAAGAGATGGGTGAGTATGCGCTGGATATCCTGGAAGAGCTAAAAATCAGGCACCCGCTGATCGGCGATGTCCGTGGCAAGGGGTTAATGATCGGTGTTGAGTTCGTGCTGGATCGAAATACCAAGGCGCCGGCTGAGAAACTACGCGACCGGATCGTTGATCTGGCTTTTAACACCGGCTTGTTACTGTTGGGGTGTGGGAAAAGCGTGGTGCGAATTGCGCCGCCTTTGAGCGTTTCCAAACCAGAGATCGATGAAGCCATGTTCATTCTCGAAGAGGTGTTGACTATCGCAGAGAAAGAAGCGCATCTGATCCATGCTGCCTGATTTCCGTGTCCGACAGCGAGATTACCTGCTCGAAATCTCGCGCGCCATTACCCAGGAACTAAATCTGGACAACTTGCTTGTACGCATCCTGCGTATCTCGGCCGAGATGCTGGCTGGACAGGCTGGCTTATGCCTGCTGCGGGGTGGGCAGGGTGGTTGGATGGTGGCTGCATCGCACGGCATTCCCCCGGCTTTCTCCCGCTATCTGGACCCCCTGCTTGCGGCTGTTCCGGACCACGAAGACCCGGCCCGATTTGAACTTCCCGAGATCAACCGCCTGCTGCAGACCCTGACCCGGACAGCCAGCCTTGGCCTGTTGACTGGGGTGGGTTTGCCGTTGATTGTCCATAAGAAGGTGATCGGGGTAATCTTCATTTTTCGGAATTACCCTGGTGTATTTTCATCGAATGATCGGGCATTGCTGCAGAGCTTTGCCGACCAGGCAGCCATCGCGGTCCATAATGCGCAGTTATATACCCAGGTGAGCCGGGAGAAGCAACGAATGGATGCCCTGCTTGACTCGGCGGCAGATGGGATCTTGATTCTCTCGCCAAACCATGTAATTGAGCGTTGCAATCCGGCATTTGGCAGGATGCTGGGATTAAAAACCGAGTATGTGCGCGGTCAGCGCCATGCGGATCTTATCCGCCTGGAACACCTCAAAGATGGCCTGACTCTCGAGCAGGCCGAGGCGGGAGGCTGGCCGCTGACGCCAAATGCCACTTTGTACGTGGAAGGAGATCTTGAGCGGGAAAATAGCTTGCCCTTGCCAGTGGGGATTACCTATGCCCCGTTGGTGAATCCAGACGGAAGCCTGGTGAATATCGTAGCTACAATCCGAGATATCACTCGATTCCGGGAGGCCGAAGAGCTGAAAAGCACGTTTATCTCTGTGATCAGCCATGAATTGAAAACCCCAGTCGCCCTCATCAAGGGCTATGTGAGCACTTTGCGCAGGGAAGATGCGAGCTGGGATCGCAATGTGGTGCGCGATAGCCTGGAAGTGATTGAAGAAGAGACCGATCGGCTGACAAACCTGATCGAAAATTTATTAGACGCTTCTCGCTTGCAGGCGGGTGCGCTGTCGATGAATCTGTCTGATGTCCTGATCGATAAATTAGCGGAAAAAATTGCGGAGAAATTTCGCATCCAAACCGGCATCCATTCCATTACAGTTGATTTCTCCCCGAATTTTCCTGTTATCCTGGCGGATGAGGATCGAATTTCCCAGGTGCTGACCAACATGCTCTCGAATGCCATTAAGTACTCCCCCGAGGGTGGAGAAATCCGCATCACCGGGCAGGTGCGACCGGAGCAGGTGATTGTGTGTGTCAGCGACCAGGGTCCAGGGATAGCGCCGGATGATATCCCCCATGTTTTCGATCGCTTCTACCGTTCAAGTGATGCTTCTCGTACAACCAAGGGTGCCGGTTTAGGCCTTTACCTGGCTCGCGCGGTCATCGAGGCTCACGGCGGCAGGATCTGGGTGGATCCGAGACCGGGTTATGGGGCGCGGATTTGTTTTTCTCTGCCCCGTGAGAATAAATGAACAAGCCTCACCTGGAGTGGCTCTGGGAACCCCCGAGCGCTTGAGAATCTATTTCTAATTTCTGGAGAACTAAATGCCCAAAACGATTATCAATTGTCCAAACTGCCGCCAGCCGATCCAGGCTGACGTGCAGCAATTATTTGATGTTGGCGTGAACCCAATGCACAAACAGATATTGCTCTCGGGTTCATTTAATTTGGCTCAATGCCCGCATTGTGGCTTTCGGGGCAACCTGGCGACGCCGATTGTTTACCACGATCCTGACAAGGAGCTCCTGCTGACATTTGTCCCACCTGAAGTATCTCTCCAGAGGCAAGATCAGGAGCGCATGATCGGATCGATGATCAACCAGATCATCAACAATCTTCCCCAGGAAAAGCGGAAAGGGTATTTACTTCGCCCGCAGGCTGTCTTGACAATCCAAGGGCTGGTCGAGCGTGTTCTCGAGGCAGACGGTATCACCCGTGAGATGATCCAGGCGCAGCAGCAGAAGCTCAGCCTGATTCAGCGCTTGTTGAGCGCCTCACCAGACAGCCCGGCTGATATCGCCGCCCAAGAAGGCGCGTTGATGGATGCTGAATTTTTTGCCTTATTAAGTCGATTGGCAGAAGCAGCTCAAATGAGCGGCGATCAAGAGGCAGCCCAAAAGATGGTTGAGTTACAGAAAAACCTGCTGCCGTTAACAACCTATGGGCGCGAAGTCCAGGAACAGGCCAATGAAATTCAGGCAGCCGTGGCTTCCTTGCGTGAGATGGGCAGCGAGCTTACTCGCGAGAAATTGCTCGAATTAATCATCCAGGTGCCCAACGAAACGCGCCTGAGCGCTCTGGTTAGCCTGACCCGTCAAGGACTGGATTACAGCTTCTTTCAATTGTTGAGCGAGCGCATTGACCGCGCCAGAGGAGATGGTAGGTCACGTCTCATTGAACTCCGGGAGAAATTGCTGGAGATGACCAGGGATATCGATAAGCAGATGGAAGCCCGCGCCCAGCAATCCCGAAAGCTGCTCGACTTAATCATCAAGGCTGAAAACGTTGAAGAGGCGGTGGAGCAAATCTTGCCGGCTGTCGATGAATTCTTTGTAAAGGAATTGAATGACTTGATGGAAGTCGCCAGAAAACAAGGGGACCTGGAGAAAATCAGCAAGCTGCAGAAGATCGCCGGCATTCTCGAGCGGTATTCTTCGGCACCTCCTGAGCTTGCCTTTATCGAAGAATTGTTGGACGCACCTGACAGTCAGGTGCTGAGAAAATTATTGGAGACCAATGAAGACATGATCTCCCCGGAGTTAATTGATGCCCTGACAAATATTGTTGCCCAAGTTGAATCTGGAGAGGACAAGGAACTGATGGCGAAGGTCAAAGATATTCACCGCGCTGTGCTGCGTTTTTCGATGGAATTAAATTTGCGAAAATAGCGCTGGTGTCTTGAGTGCGAATAAGTACATGCTTGGGATGGATTCCAAACCGGATTTACTCCTCGATTATCTCGGGATTGTCCAGGCGCAATCCATGCCCTCGGACTGTAGCAATATACGTGCGGCGGGGACCAATATCAGCCAGGCGATCTCTCAGACGCCTGATTAATGCATCCAGTGCTTGCTCAGAGACGACCACCGCCTGCTCCTCACCCCAGATGACCTCGATCAAGCGGGCGCGTGGAACTACTCGCCCCGGGTTCTCGTAAAGTTCTTGCAACAATTTGAATTGAGAAACAGATAATGGCGGGATGATTTCGTTCTCGCCTATCCACACTCGCCGAGAACGGGTCTCCAGCCGCAATAAGTGCTTCGCATGGGCAGGATAATATTCCAAATGGCCCTCGTCGATGGGCAGGGTTGCGTCGGAGCTCAGGTAAGTGAACTCCTGGATGAAAGCAATCTGAAGCACATCGCCATCTTGGAGTAAAGTGGGATGGCGGATGATTTTCCCGTTGCAATGCGTCCCATTTTTACTGCCCATATCCTCTAGCAAGACACCCTCTTTCGTGGGAGTAAGCACAGCATGCTGACGTGAGACTTGCCGGTCGGCAATGGCGATATCACAAGATGGGTCTCGACCGATAATGAGCCGGGTGCGGATTGACCATCTCTCTCCATTCAAGGGTCCCGCCTGAGCGATGATAAGTGGAGCGTCCTCACCCTTTATTTCCATATCTACTCCTCCGCTAGTATAATATCATAAACTGGTGGGCTAGATAAGCCTTCTGGCTCTCTGGGAGTTTCCGTGGAAAGTCCCGGATTTGGGGGTGTGAGCGTGCGTTCGCACGCTCACACCCCCAAATCCGGTGTTCCACCACGGCGATTCCCAAAAGTCAGCCTTCTGATCTACGCCGAGAGCAGAAGAAAGCCACGCCTCAAGAATAATAAAATTATGCCAGCAGCCTTAAAATCTGGAGAAGTTTTAAGAAATCGCTACAAAATAAAACGAATTATTGGACAGGGGGGAATGGGCAGCATCTACCTTGCAGAGGATATGCGTTTGGAAGGGCGGTTGTGCGCGCTGAAAGAAGTTGAGCATGATCGGACGCTGTCCATGGACCACGTAAAGCAAGCCAGGGAACAGTTTTTACGCGAAGCTACCGTCCTGGCGCGCCTCGATCACCCGAATCTTCCTAAAGTATCCGATTTCTTCTCCATAGGCGGGCGAGATTACCTGGTGATGGATTTTGTTCCCGGAAAAGATTTGCGCTCCTTGATGGTGGAAGCGCGTCAAGTCAAAAGCTTTTTACCTGAAAGGGAGGTGCTGGCATGGGCTAACCAGCTTGCAGACGCTTTGACCTACATGCACGGCCAGAATCCACCCATCCTCCACCGGGACATCAAGCCTTCGAATCTGAAGCTGACGCCCAATGGGCTGGTTAAGCTGGTAGATTTTGGGCTGGTAAAGATCCTCGCCTCGGACGATGTAACCATCACGATTTTACAAGGCCGGGGCACAGCTCTTTACACCCCACTAGAACAGTATGGTGGTGATACGGGACATACCGATGCGCGCAGCGATATCTATGCTTTCGGCGCTACCCTGTATCACTTGCTGACGAACAAACGCCCAATCGAAGCGCGCGAGCGCTTTTTAAATCCGGAAAGCCTGGTACCGCTGCGTGAATTAAACCCCGATATCAGTTTGCGCACCGAGCGGGCTATTTTGTGGGCGATGAGCCTGCATCCCGAGGAGCGCCCGCAAGATGTGGAAGCTTTCCGGCAGGCATTATTGGGCGATTGGAATCCTGTCACCCGCCCCAGGGCGCCTCTGCCAACCCCCTCTCTGGCGGATTTGGTTTCTTCACCTACAGAGCTTACATTAATTTGGGTATCTGCCGGGCTTGTCTTGCTCAGCCTGATCTTGACCCTGACCCGATAAAGTTCGCGCTGGCTACAAAGTGCTCGGTCAACACTAATCATTCGAACCGTTTCTTCCCTTCAATCTGGCTTCATAACTTGCCTTTCGCCAGACCCAGGCAAGCAGGGTGCCTGCTACTGCGCCAGAGAAAGTCACGAACAAAACCCCCCAACCCCCGTAATCTTGAATTAAGCTTTCGCTGCCGGGGAGTTTCACTGCCAGGTAACTGTAAGCTATCAGGCTGCCAATGGCGGCCAAAAAACCACTGCGTATGCCCCAGCGGACCTGACCCAGGTAAGCAGAAATCCGGTATGATATTGATCCAACCGCCAGTGTAAATAACATTGTTGCAAACCAGTCTCCCAAGTTGGGACGAGTTGTAGCGCCCGACTGCTCTTCGGGTGTTTCCAGAGGCATTGGCGAGGGACTGGGGGTTGGGCTGGGAGTGATTGTGGGCTGCTCGGTTGGCGTGGGGGAGATGATTTCACTATTATCCTGAGGGATTTCGAAGCGTAGCACTTCGGAGATTTTCGCAGGTTCACTCTCTGCCCTGATTTCAAACACTCCGGAACCGGTAACTTGCAAGGTCGTACGGGCGATACCCGATTTCGTAGAGGTTGTTTGCGGCAGACCGACCAGCTCAGCATTCAGGGTGGCGATAAATTGAACAGGTGTGTCATCCGGTACGGGATTTCCGTTGTGATCCAGGATCACTCCAGTTCGGACTGGAATGGTGTTGCCCGTTCTGAATTCCGGTGTGGGTTGTGGTTCAGGCGTTGAGATGCCTGCGCCTGCTTCCGGGTTGGGCAGATCAAGATGGAGTGCAATCGTCTGGTTGGATGCGGGTGAGGTGGCTGAAATAAGATTGTAACCAACACCAGAAACAGAGACAGGCAGTGCCCCATCGGGATTTAGTTCGCGGAAAAGAAGGCGGGCTGCGGTGTTAATGGCGCCGGGAGTTTTATTGTATAGTGCGTAATAGGCGGTGAGCTTGGAGATATTGGTCGCATCCAGATAGTAGGGAGCATTCAAAGCGAAGACGATTAAGTTTTTTTGCTGAAACAGGTCCAGTCTCTCTGCCAGGAAACGTTGCAGAGCATTAGATGCAGGAAACTCGGGGTCGCGATCGAGTATGGTAAACACGATCCAGCGCGCTCTGCGCAGATCAACCCCGATTTGGTAAAGGTCTGGATCGCCATCGAGAAATTGAATCAATTCCGTGGTGGAATAAGAACGCAGAAAGTGAGGTGTCACCTGGTTCGAAGCCTGCGGGCCATACAATCGTAGAATCGCTTGTTGCAAGGTGTCGACCGCAGGTACGAGTATCTCAGGGCATGCCGAGCATTGTTTCGAGACTCGTTGGTCGGTGATGAACACCATCCGGTCCGCACGACTGGGGACATCTGGCATGGCTTCATCCAATTCCTGGAGAGAAGGACTGATGAGGGTAACTGCCTCGCGTGAAACTTCGAATGCGATCTCGGTATTGTTGACCAAATTTTCAATGCCAGATAACGGCGGCTGTGAATTGCTCAATGAAAATGTTTCGTATAGTCTGAACTTCAATTTTAATATGCGCAACACGGATTCATCCACGTGCTCCGCGAAAGCAGGATCCTCACGATATTTTTGAGCGAAGAATATTTGAATGCTCGCTGCTGTTGTATAGATGTCTTCATCTTCACCCGAGACAATATTGCCCAGATAAAGTATGTCGTTCCCGGCTAAAAATGCGTTCAGAGCGATTCTACGGGCGTCAAAGGGTTGGTTTGGGTTCGTCAGCTCGTAAAACAGGCGGACCGCCTGGCCGCCCAAATTATCGCTGATCATTACACCCCCGGAGTTTCGCCAGGCGGCAAGCGCAGGTAGGTCCAACAGCAGGTTTAACGCCTGCTGGTCAAAGCTGACCGGTCGAGTAGTGATCCTGATGTTGCCTTGAAAGCCCTGATAACGAATATGCGAGGTCAGCAGAGCATCGGCGGTGCTTTCCGGGCTGTTGGCGCCGCCGGTGACGGAATAAAATGGAGCCAGGTCAAAACTCTGTAAATCTTCGAGGGATTTTCTTATGGTGGAGATTTCTTCTTCAGGCAATCGGTCTGCTGCGCCGATGCCGGGGAAGTGTAAGGCAGTCACAGCAACTTTGCCTCCGCTGCCGATATGAACACCTTCGATGTAAGCCTTGCCCATTTCACCTACCCAGAACGGGTCCCCGCCGAAAGAACGTATCCCGAGTCCGCTCTCACCCTCGGGCGGGGGGTCTTCTAATACATCCAGGGATGGTCCAAAGAGCAGATTGATTCCGAGTGCAGCCAGCTCGCGCCCGAGAACAGTCCCCACCTGGGTGGCCAGTTTGGGATTCCAGGTTGCCCCTAAAGTCATCTGATTTGGCAGCGGGGTGAGCTTATTCAGCATCTGGTCGTACGGATACCCATCCCCTTGTTGCGATATCCCAAGGAATAACGGAATATAGCGAGGTGTGTAAGTATCACCAGTTGCAGGGGTCGTCTGGGGGCTTTGAGAATACGACCAGCGAGTCAACTGGATTTGTCTTACCAGGGATATCACCTCAGCTAAAGCTGTTTCACTATCGGTGAAGTTGTCATTCTCTGCCAGCAAGACCACCCCG
>Ga0209431_10002093_pt1 | contig 16281 bp, 21 predicted proteins | sample RifCSP13_3_FD_184021 | JGI IMG/M metagenome (GOLD analysis project Ga0209431, IMG submission 184021) | Soil microbial communities from Rifle, Colorado - Rifle CSP2_sed 13_3 (SPAdes) (version 2) | ecosystem: Environmental > Terrestrial > Deep subsurface > Rock core/Sediment | place: Rifle...
AACGACCAGATCATACCGGGCACCTTCCGCTGGGGAAAGGCAGCGGCGTAGACTCCAGACAACCACCGGCCCGCCGGGCGGTCGCACCCCCTTCCGTCCGGCGGGCCACAAAGCAGAAGAGGAGACAGACCATGACCGTCAAGCGCTTCGCCATCGACATCCGCCTACGGGAGATAACCCACGGCAAGAGCCGCACCCGCCTCCAGTCCACCATCCTACGGACGGACAGCCGCGCAGCCGCCGACCACATCATGTGGCAGGCCTGCGACGCTGACCCCAACTGGAACCCCGGCGACGAGATAGCCCACGCCTGGGACGGTTTCAGCGAGGACGACCAGGCCGTCCTAGAGAAGGAGGGATTAGGACCGTGACCGACGACCCCCCAACCGCCTTCTACGTCTGGCGCGTCTGGTACACCGGCAGCGACGGCGGCCACCAGATAGGCCCACTCTTCACCCGCCGCCGAGACGCCACCGCCCGCGCAGACGCCGAGTGGGTAGCCTGGGGGGACTTCAAACGGACGGGCAGGGGTCAAATCTTTGGGCAACTAAAGGTCGAACGCCTGCCCGTCGCAGGGAGCCCGCCCATGCTGTAAACCGCTCACCCGCGTAGACCTATTGACAGTCGCACCGCCCAGGCGTAAGGTCTGGGCGGTGCTTTGCGACCGCCACCGGCGGCCCCAGCAGACCGGGCCCCCAGGCTAACGGCGCGGGGCCGCCGGCCAGGCAGCGAGCACCAGGGAGAGACGGATGCAGAGCACCAACGCACCGGCCCCCGACAGCGGTGGTATAATCGCGCCCAGCACCAGATCAGGGAGGGCAGAGGGCGGTCGCCGCGCAGGTTCGCACTATATATGTTTGCATGGCGCCTCCGGCGCGGCCGCCGTAGAATCAGGCCGCTGCCACATTGTACGCGGGGGAACGGCTCCAACTCCAGCTACTCCGCCAGCTCGCCCAGACCGCCGGATACGACGGCCCTGGCCTGATCTGCCTGGACTGCCCACGCAGCCACCACCTCCCTCCCTTCCTCCCCTTCTTCCTACCCATCCACGTCCGCGAGCACCTGGAACACCACCCGCTCCACGCTATCCGGTGGTGGTGCTGGACGTGCTGCGCGTTTGATTGTACCCATGCCGACTCCCTCGATTCAGCCCACGTTCGAAGAATCCGAGGCTATCTCGAACGACGCCGCCCTGCAGAACCTCCTCAAGTGGTACCCCGGCCAGCACGACCGCATCCTGGCCGCCTACCGCCGCCGCAACCCACACCCAGGCTGCACCTGCCCCTGGCAGAACAGGAAGCCGGGCCGTTGCTGCATCCGCGACCGCCTGCCACCGCCGCCGACAACCGACCGCCGCCGCCGCAGCCCCAGCGCAGCCGCAGTACGGGAAGCACCTGTGAGCGGCCGGGGAGGGCGCCGGCCCGGCGCGGGCGCACCGCGCGGCAATAAGAACCGCCTCATCCACGCCCGCTACGCCCGCGACCAGCGCCTCCGCCACGCCCTCGCCAAGCTGCCCGAAGACGTCCGCGACTTCCTCCTCCCCCTCATCCGCGACGGCGCCGCCGCCGCCGAGCGCCGGCTGGCCTGGCTGGACCCCCAGGCCGCCAACGTCGTCCCCTTCCACACAGCATCATCATCATCATCGCAGGAACAATCAAACCGCCTGACCGGCCTCGCCCTCCGCATGGCCGCCCACGGCTTCATCGGGGCGCAGGGCTTCCTCCGCCAGCACCTGGCCCACCTGCCCGACATCGCCGCCGTCGTAGACGGCTTCGACGCCCACCCCGACGGCGTCTACACCCGCCTGGAAAGCGCAGGAGCGACCCTGAACCACACCATCCACCTAACCATCGCCCAGGGCTACGGAGCCCGGCTCTACTGCCCATCCTGCCGCTGGAACACACACGCCCAAGGAAAGGAGCAGACCTCATGATCGAGCCAGAGGACATCGGCCTCGACGACGAGATCAATACCTGGACGGCCAACGGCGCCAGCCTACTCCACCGCATCCGTGACCGGCGTCACAAGCTCCAGGCCGCCGAACGGGAGCTGGCCGACATCGAAGCCCGCACCTTGACCGCGCTCCGCGAGCTCAGCGCCGTACAGGAGGCGGTCTCATGAGCGACAGCGACCGCGACCCGGAAGGCTGGGTCTGGCCCTACGTGATGCTCTTCCTCCTCCTCCTCCTCGCATTCGCCATCTGGTCGGCAGGGCTCGTCCCGTGACCTGCCCACGCTGCACCGGCCCCACCACCCTTGAGGAAGACCAGTACGGCGTCTACCGCTCCTGCCTCTGCTGCGGATGGCTGCAGGAGGCAGGGCCACCCGACCACCTGCCCCTGGACCTGCCCACCCCAAGGAAACCGCGCGGCGCCCCATTCAACAGCGCCACCGGCCGCACCGCCGCACGGAAGCCACGCGCCATCCGGCGCAACGCCGCCCTATGACCGTCACCCTCCGCCCCTACCAAGCCGAGCCCGCCCGCGCCATCCTCCGCGACGCCCGCCTGGGCGGCGGCCACACCTTCACCGTGCTCATGTCCCGGCAGGCCGGCAAGAACGAGCTCAGCGCCTGGATCGAGAAGGTCCTGCTCGTCGCCAACATGGCCAACCCCGCCGCCGTCGGCGTCAAGACCGCGCCCACCCTCACCCCGCAGCTCCGCAACAGCATCCGCCGCCTGCGCGCCCACCTGGACGCCGCCGGCTTCCGGGGCGCCTACGCGCTGGAGGAGGGCCACCTACTGACCCTGGGCGCCGCCGCCTGGAACTTCCTCAGCGCCTCACCCGGCGCCAGCGTCCTGGGCGCCACCGCCGGCCTGCTGCTGGAGGCCGACGAGGCCCAGGATATCGACCCCGACCGCTTCACCAAGGACTTCCGCCCGATGGCCGCCAGCACCGCCGCCACCACCGTCCTCTACGGCACCCCCTGGGCCGAGGACGACCTGCTGCTCACCACCGTCGCCGAGAACAAGGAGCGAGAGCGCAAGGACGGCCTCCGACGGCACTTCGAATACCCCTGGCCGGAGGTGGCGAAGCACGTCCCCGCCTACGCCCGCTACGTCGCCGCTGAGCGGCTGCGGCTCGGACCCACCCACCCCCTCTTCACCAGCCAGTACGACCTCACGCCACTGCCCGGCACAGGCCGGCTACTATCGCCCGCCCAGCTCGCCAACCTCCAGGGCAGCCACGAGCGCCGCCACTTCGCCAAGCCCGGCGACACCTACGCCGCCGGCTTCGACGTCGCCGGCGAGGAGACCGACCCCCTCAGCCCCCGCGACCGCGACCACAACGTACTCTGGATCAGCCGCGTCACCCCCGGCCCCAAGCACCAGCTCCCGCTGTCAGAGACCATCGCCATCTACACCTGGCAGGGCACGGGCCACGACGCCCTCTACGCCCACCTGCACCGCCTGCTAACCGAGGTCTGGCGGATCGCCCACGTCGCCGTGGACGCCACCGCCGCCGGCGAGGCCATGGCAATCCTCCTCGCCCGCTCGCTCGGTGACCACAAGGTGACAGGTTACAAGTTCACGGAGCAAAGCAAGTCTCACCTCGGCTACCAGCTCCAGGCCGCCGCCAACACCGGCGCCCTGCGCCTCTGGAAGGCGGACGGCAGCGCCGAGCACAACGAGGCGGTCCGCCAGCTCCGCCTCTGCCGGGCCGAGTACCGGCCCAACCGGACGGTCCGCTGGCACGTCGACCCGTCCCACGGCCACGACGACTACGTCGCCGCCGCCGCCCTGGCCGTCGAGGCCGCCACCAAGGCCACGCCACGCCTCGCCCGCGGTAGCACACCACCCACTATCTAGAAAGCGAGGGGATCGCCATCATAACCCACACCGACCAAGACGGCACCACCGTCAAACGCTGCCCCCAATGCGGCGACGACTGGCCGGCAGATCGCGAGTTCTTCTACACCTCCCCCCGCGGCCTTCACTCCTGGTGCAAGGCCTGCTACACGGAGAAGCGCAACGAACACCGCCGCGCCAACCCAGGCTGCACCACCTACCACGCCCACGACCACCCAATACCCAGCCTCGCCCGTGGTAGAATCCCCTGAGAGCCATGCCACCCACACCGCCGCTACCCCAGCTCCTCAAGAACCGCGATAAGGACCGCCTCAGCCAGTACACCGACGCCCTCGCCTTCTACGAGGGCAAGCAGTGGCCGGCCGCCGACCCCCGCACCCGCAGCGCCCGCCGACTCACCCTCAACTACGTCAAGACCATCATCAACAAGACCTCCACCTACGTCATGCAGGGCGCTACCGTCAACGCCATCCCGCGCTCGGACGGCCCGGAAGACATCGCCGCCGCCGCCGCGGTCGAGGCCTACCTGGCCGAACTGGCCCTCAACAACGGCCTGGCCCGCCTGGACCTCGTCACCGAGATGGACGCCGCCGTCCTCGGTGACGCCGCCTATAAAATCACCTGGGACCCCGCCGAGGAACGCGTCGCCATCACCGCACCCGACGTGCGCGGCCTCTTCCCCTGGCCACACCCCACCGACCCCACCCGCTACACCCGCGTCGCCCACCGCTACACCCTGCCCCGCGAGGACGTGATAGCCCTGTGGGGCATCGCCCCACGCGACGCCACCGCCGTCATCACCGAGGACTGGACCGACGCCACCCTGGACATCTGGATCGACGGGGGCCCCGCGCCCACCCTCAGCCAGGTCAACCCCTACGGCCTCATCCCCTTCGTCATCTACCCCAACACCCAGGTTCCTAAGCGCTGGTGGGGCGAGTCCGACGTCCTCCCCCTCAAGGAGATCGCCCAGGAGTTCAACCGCCAGATGACCCGCGTCAGCAACATCATGGAGCTCTCCGGCTTCCCGATCGCCGTCCTCGAAAACGTCGACGACACCACCGATATCGTCGCCCAGCCCGGCGCCGTCTGGGAGCTCCCGGAGCACGCCAAAGCCTACCTCCTCGACCTCCTGCAGGGCGGCGGCCTCAGGCTTCACCTGGACTACACGACCCACCTCCTGCGCACCCTCCACGACCTCAGCGAGACGCCGCGTACCGCCTTCGGCGGCACCGACCGCGACCTCTCCGGCGTCGCCCTCCAAGTCGAGATGCAACCCCTCCTCCAGAAGGTCGAGCGCAAGCGCCTGATTCGCGGCGACGCCTACCGCCTCCGCGCGGCGCTCGCCCTCCGCCTCTCCGACCTGTTCACCGGCACCGCCTACACCGACTCCGCCGCCGGCCTCACCGCCCAGTGGGCCACCATCACCCCGCCCGATCAGGCCCTCGACGCCGGCCGCGAGGTCGCCCTCGTCGGGGCCGGCATCCGCAGCCGCCAGACCGCCCTCTCCAACCTGGGCGACCCGGACCCCGAGACCGAGATCGCCCGCGTCATCGACGAGGCCAAGCGCCTCGGCGAGCTCGCCCAGTCCCTACAGCCAACCAGCCTGCCCACCCAGCCACCATCCAGTGCATAACACGGCCCACCTACTCCAGACCCTCGGCTTCACCGCCCAGTCCTCACCCTGCGCCCCTCTCGGCTGCAAAGGCGTCGACCCCCTCAACCCCCTACACGCCTGCCAGCCAACCGGCGCCTGGGACCCACTCCCCATCACCGGCACCTGACAGGGCGCACACACTACGGCCGGTCCGGCCTTCCTCTTCCTCGCGGGCGCCGCCATCGTCGCCCCCTTCCTACTCCCCGGCCCGGCTACCCCCGCCGCACCAGCGCTAGGCACAGCCTGGCGCTGGTCCACCCCAGTCACCAACCCAAGCGCGTGGACGCGCATCCTGCAAGCCCTGTTGCGCGCCCCTTGACAGGCGAGCGAGAACCCGCTTAAGCTGCTTATCGAAATGCCAGACGCCGACGGCAACCCCACCGCCGAAGAGGCCGCCGCCACCATCGCCGCCGCCCGCCAGCAGCAGGCCGACGCCGCCGGCCTCCAGGAACAGCTCACCCAGGCCCAAGCCCGCAACCTGGAGCTAGAGGTCGCCGCCCTCCACACCGCCAACCCCGACCTGCCAGACGCCGCCTTCACCGGCGACGACCTTGCCGCCATCCAGGCCAGCGTCACCACCGCCAGGGCCACCGCAGACCACGTCCGCCAGCAACTCGACGCCGCCGCCAACGGCGCCGCCAGTCCCCCCGCCGCCGCCGCCGCCGCCGTCGCCGCCACGATCGCCGCCGCCGCCGCCACAAGCGCAGGCACCCAGCGAACGACCCCCGCACCCGAGGGACTCAAAGGCATCGACCGCATCAAGTACGGCCTCGCCCAGAGGAGCTAACCAATGGCCCTTTCACTCGCCGAAGCCGACAAGTACAGCACGAACCAGGTCCTCGTCGGCGTCGCCGAGATCACCATGGACCAGAACCCCCTCCTCGGCCTCCTGCCGTTCACACCCATCCGCGGTAACGCCCTCCAGTACCAGCGGGAGCTCGCCGCCAGCGCCCCCACCTTCATCGCCGCCGGTGGCACCGTCACCGAGGGCGTCCCCACCACCAGCCTTATCACCACCGCCCTCAAGATCCTCATCGGCGACGCGGATATCGACAACTTCCTCCGCGTCACCCGATCCAAAGACCAGGACCTCCGCGCCGAGCTCCTCGCCATCAAGGCCCGCAACTTCGCCGACACCTGGGGCGACGCCGCCATCTACGGCAGCATCGACGCCGCCGCCGCTCAGTTCGACGGCCTGCACGAGATCATCGCCGACGACGTCACCGCCCAGCAGCTCCACGCCGGTTCCGTCGCCACGCCGGGCGTCGGCACGTTCACACTCCTCCGCGAGCTGGTCGACCTCATCCGCCCCCGCCCAACGGTCCTCATCATGAGCCGCCGCACCCGTCGCGGCATCCAGAAGCTCGCCGTGTCTCAGGGCTGGGACCTCGCCCTCACCAACGTCGCCGGCATCGACCGCCAGGTCCAGACCTTCAACGAGGTCCCCATCCTACCCTGCGACTTCATCACCGACACCGAGACCATCGCCTCCAGCGCCTTCGCCGCCAAGACCGGCGGCACTGCCTCCAGCATCTTCGCCTGCCGGCTGGCAGAAGACGGCCTGTTCGGGATCTCCGCCGACGACCCCAACGCCCAGGACGACCTGGAGCGCATCATCCAGGTGGAAGAAGTCGGCGCCCTGGAGACCCAGGACGCCCGCCGCACCCGCCTGAAGGCCTACACCGCCCTCTGCGTCAAGGCCAGCCAGGCCATCGGCCGTATCGACGGCATCAGCTCCGGCGACTGGACGAACTAACAATGGCGGGCATATGGTGCCCCCGCTGCCAGACCAAGACCCTCCTGGAGCAGGACGACCAAAGCTGCAGCAACTGCGGCCGCAAGCTAGTCATCGCCGCGCCCACACCCCCGCCACCCCCGCCACGCGGACCACGCCACAAGAAAACTACCGCCCGGCCCGCCTAACGGAGCGCCGCTAGGTGCCGACCACCCTCAGCACCATCCGCGCAAGACTTCAGACCGTCCTTGACGACGCCGCAGCCGCCGTCTGGACCACCGCCGAGCTCGACCAGCACATCCAGGACGCCCTCCGCGACCTCTCACACCGCATCCCCCGCGAGCGCACCACCACCATCGCCACCACCGCCGGCAGCCGCAACGTCGCCCTGACCACGCTCACAGAGCGCGTCCGCATCATCGCCGTCGAATGGCCCACCGGCAACGACCCCAAGTCCTTCGTCGACTTCTCCGAATGGGCCGACGTCCTCCGCATCGGAAGCCGCGCCGTCCCCGACGGCTCCAACTGCACGATCTACTGGCAAAGCCTGCACAGCATCAACGGCACCGACACCCTGCCCGAAGACTACGACGACGCCCTCGTCCACGCCGCCGCCGCCCGCGCCTGCGACCAGCAGGCCGCCGACACCACCAACACCCTGCCCACCGGCGGCCCCGGCTCCATCGCCGACTGGCGCCGCCTCGCCGCCCACTTCCGCGCCCGCTACGAGGAGCGCGTCGCCCCCCGTCGCGGCATCCGCCACAAGCGCCTCTACGCCCCCGCCGAGCCCACCCCCACCCAGAACACCGACCCCGGACCGTAACCACGTGCGGTCCATCTCCGGCACCCTGGCCACCGCCCAGAAGGCCGCCGTCCGCCGCCCCTACATGCTCGTCTCCGTCTCCGACCGCCATGCCGGCATCCGCCGCCTGCGCTGGACCCAGTGGTACGCCGGGGCCGAGGACGACAAGGGCCACGCCGCCGTCGTCGCCGCCGACGGCTCCCTTATCCGCACCCGCTTCTCCGGCACCACGCTCTACCGTTCGCGCGTCACCACACCCGTCATCGGCAGCGACTATAGCTCCTGGACCACCTGGACGCCCCCCATCACCCCCAAAGCCAACCTCATCGCCTTCGCCAAAGCCGGCTCCACCCTGCGCGCCTTCATCGTCGACGACGCCATCCCCTCACGCGTCCACAGCTCCATCTCCACCGACAACGGTGCAACCTGGAGCGGCTTCGTGCTCTCCTTCATCACCACAGGCGGCCCCGCCGTCATCGCCCTAGCCGCAGCAGGCAAGTCCGACGGCAACTTCGTCGTCGTCACCGTCGACGCCGGCAACGACCTGCAAGCCCACCGATGGGACGGCGCCACCTGGACAACCTACACCGGTCCCACCACGCCCACCTTCAACGGCGTCGCCGTCTTCCACTCCGGCGACTGGAACATCATCGCCACTGATGAGGACACCACCGCCGCCGTCCCCGTCCAGGAACTGCGCCAGTACCTCTTCGGCGACGGCTTCAGCCAGGCCCCCAACACCTGGAGCTCCGGCGTCGTCATCCAGTCCGCCGTCACCGCCGCCGGCCTCCTCTTCCGCTCCCCCTACGCCGCCAAGCCCGACGTCGCCCGCGCCACCTTCCGCCAGCAGTTCACCGGCAGCGTCGCCTACGACCGCACCCACCACACCTACCAGCCCGCCACCGCCGCCTTCGCCGACGCCCTCTGGCGCGAGCCCGTCCCCCTGAACATCGCCGCCCCCTTCGGCGTCGCCATCTCCTACGACGCCACCCAGGTATTCCTCACCACCGCCCGCTACGTCCACCAGGCCTCCATGTCCGACGGCGCCACCGACATCAGCGACCGCGTCGTCAGCGCCGACCTCCACGAGACCGGCGGCGCGCCCGCCCTCTCCGAGATCGTCCTCGACAACGCCGACGGCGCTTACACGGTTCCAGGTAGCGGCGCCGCCATCGCCCTCACCAAAGGCGCTGAGGTCCGCATCAGCCCCGGCTACGACGCCGAGGCCTCGGCCGGCCCCGCCTACTACGTCGAGGCCATCACCCACGTCTACGAAGGCGGTCGCGCCCTCGTCAAGATCACCCTCGCCCCCGTCTGGGCCGCCCTCGCCCGTCACCGCTTCCCCCGCGCCGTCGAGTTCGCCGCCGCCGCCAAGAACGTCTTTGGCCAACTCCAGCACCTACTCGCCCGCGTCGGCTACGAGCTCTCCTCCAGCGGCGCCAGCGCCGCCAGCGCCAACCTCTACCCGCCGCTCGCCCTGCCGCCGGGCACCTCCGCCCTCACCGCCGTCAGGCGCGTCCTGGACCGCGTCCCCGACCGCCTCTTCGCTCGCGGCGAATTCCTCTTCCTCAACGAGCCCCTGGCCGCCGACACCGCCGACGCCACCTACGGCCGCCCCCTCACAACCCAAGACCAGGAGATCGCCGCCGCCGAATACGTCGACGCCCTCAAGGACGCCAACCACGCCCAGGTCTTCGCCGCCGCCGACGGCACGATCGTCGCCGAAGACGTAGACTACACCGAGACAGCCCTGCTCTACTCCGCGCCCCGCCAGCGCGCCGACCCCTACCTCACCGCCGGCGCCGACGCCACCGCCCGCGCAGCCGCCGAGCAGCGCCGCCAGACCATCGAGACCACACGCGGCGACACCATCACCGCCCCGGTCCACTGCGGCCTCGAGGTCAACGACGTGATCGCCATCACCGACGCCCGCCACGGCCTCACCAGCGCCAAGCGCCGCGTCCTGGCCCTCCGAACCCTGTACCGGCGCGGGCCCGGCGGCAAGGCCAGATACGACCACCAGATCGAGCTAGGCGCGCCGTGACCCAGCGCTTCGGCGACGACCCCCAGAGCATCCCAGGCGCCCGCATCATCGCCAAGGGCATCATCAAGACCTACGCCGCCGGCACCCACAAGGCCGACGTACAGCTCGTGGGATCCCACCCCACCATCATCACCGCCATCCGCGTGGCGACAGACATCCCCGCCGCCGACGTCGTGGTTGGCCGTCAGTGCACCGTCCTCTTCCTGGACCCCGCTAACCAGGACGACGCCGTCATCCTCACCATCCAAGGCGCACTACCGTCGGGCGGCGGCGGCGGCGGGACCGCCTCCGACACCGTCGTCTCCGAGACCACCTTCGGCCTCACCCCCGCCGCCGGTATCGCCACACCCTACAGCCGGGGCGACCACACCCACGGCAGTCCCACCGACCCCGTAACCGCGCACGTCGCCGCCGCCGACCCGCACACGGTCTACGGCGCTCTCGCCCAGGCCGAGACCTGGGCCGCCCTGCAGACCTTCAACGCCGGCCTCAAGCTCGCCGCCGCCCAGCAGATACAGGACTCCGGCGGCACCGGCCGCATCCTCCTCGCCACCGCCAGCCCGCACGTCAAGCTCACCGGCGACGCCCAGGTCACCGCTCGCCTCGGCGTCGCCTCCGCCCCGGCCGCCGACCGCTACCTGAACGTCAGCCCCTCCGGCGTCACCTTCTCCACCACCACCTACCTCGCCGCCATCAACCCCGCAAGCTGCACTATCAACACCTCCACCATCTCCGTCTTCGGCGTCTACGGCGCTCCCGCCTTCAACCTCAGCGCCTCCATCACCGGCGTCGAAATCTATGGCCTCAGCTACCTCGCAATGGTCGGCCAGGGCAGCGGCGCTACCGTATCCACCCTACGCGGCCTCACCGCCGGCTGGGGCGCCCTCCTCTACAACGGCACCGTCACCGACGCCGCTGGCATCGACATCACCAGCCCCTTCGTCCTCGGCGGCACCCCCACCGTCACCACCTCTCGCGGCGTCTACGTCCGCAGCCAGGGCCACGCCTCCATCGCCACAGCCCTCGGCATCGACGTAGAGGCCATCACCGCCGGCACCAACCGCTACGGCCTCCGCATCGGCGACATGCCGGGCGGCACCATCGCCCGCATCCTTGAGCTCGGCCCGACGCCCTACGTCCGCCTTCTCGGCTCCGGCAACTGGACGCCCACCGCCAACCAGACCCCGCTCTACCTCGCCGAAGGCGCCACGCCAACACTGCGACAACTCCAGTGGAAGGCCGGCAACGCCCTCGTCGCCGGCGACAAGGTCCTCGTCCTCGTCTAACGAAAGGAGCGACATGCCCAAGTTCACCATCGACCTCAGCGACAAGGCCCTCGCCGCCCTCCAGGCCGAGGTCAGCCGCTACAACGGCAACGCAGGGACCGCGCTCACCGTCGCCGCCTGGATCGACCTCCACCTGCACGAGATCGCCATCGCCCCCGAGCTCGGCGCCGCCATCGACCAGCTCCGCAAGCAGCAGGAGACCGACGCCAACGCCGCCCTGGCGGCCGCGATCACCGCCGCCCGCGACGAGCTCCTGGCGTCGCTGGCCGCGCCATGATCGCCCTCTACGTCATCGCCAACGCCTACGCCGCCGCCGTCATCATCACCGCTGGCCGCCTCTACATCCTCGGCTGCGCCCACCGCCTCGCCCGCGCCCTCGCCGCCTACAACCACCCACCGCCAACAACGCCCCTCAGAATCGCCCCTCAGCCGCTCTCGCGCGCATCTGTTCAAGCGCACACACCCGTGCTAAAGTGGCCCCGTGACAACTGACCTGACCGCCCATTTTCCGATCGCCCGCGCCTGGCCCCGCCAGACCAGCGCCCCCGCCGACATCACCGACAACGCCATCCACCACACCGCCACCCTCTACCTATCGCCCAACGCCACACCCACCGACGAGATCAACCAGATCGCAGTCATCCACGAGTACCACATCCGCCGCGGCTTCGGCGGCTTCGGCTACCACGGGATCGCCTTCCCCAGCGGCCACGCCTACCTCATCACCCCCCTCGACCAATGGGGCGCCAACGTCGCCAACGAGAACAACCACATCCACGGATACGCCGCCGCCGGCACCTACACCACCGTGCCCCCACCCGCGCAACTCCAGGCCGCCCTCGCCCGCCTCATCGCCGCCGGCCGCCGCTACCTCCAGCGCACCGTCCCCGACAGACCGCACCGACACTGGGGCGGCACCGCCTGCCCCGGCGACCCCTGGGCCGCATGGGTCCCCGCCCTCGCAGCACTCGCCGACAAGGAGGAAGACATGGGCATGACCCCAGAGCAAGAGACTCGCCTACGCGCCGTCGAGGCCCAGGCCCACAACCACACAGCGCCACCGCCGGCCCCACCGCCACCGGCGCCGACCCAGCGCACCTACACCGTACGCTCCAGCGACGGCGCCGACGGCCTGTCCGGCATCGCCCTCCGCCAGCTCGGCAACGCCGCCCGCTGGCCCGAGATCGCAAGCCTCAACGGCCTACGCTCCCCCTACACCATCCACGCCGGCCAAGTCCTCAGGCTCCCCTGATGCCCACCAAAGCCCGCGCCAAGCCCACCACCACCACCGTAACAACCGTCGCACCCCTGCTACCGATCGCACTCGCCACCCACCAGCACCACGTCGCCGCCCTCGTCATCATCGCCGCCGCTCTCGAAACCATCGAACAGCAGGAGCGCTCCGACGGCGCGCCCGCCCAAGCGTAAGCCCGGCGCCCAGCCCGGCAACACCAACGCCGTCACCACCGGCCTCTACGCCAGGTCGTTCGACCGCGCCCGCCTCCACCAGTACGAGATCGCCCTCGGCATGAGCCCGACCGACCTGACCCGCGAGATCGCCCTCCTCCGCGAGCGCATCGACAAGCTACTCACCGCCGCACCCGAACGCCTCGAGATCCTCATCGCCGCCCTCGGCCGCTTGACACGCATGGCCGCCACCCACTACCATCTCAGCCGCAGCGACGGCGACCGGCTCACCGAGGCCGCCCGCACCGTCCTGCAGGAGATCGAGGCGACCCTGGGCGGCCCCGAAGGAGACTAGGCCCATGGACACCGTCTTCACCGACTGCGGCACCGCCTCCGTCGCCGTCCAGACCGCCGCCATCGCCCTCACCGCCACCGCCCTCGCCGTCTCCGCCTTCTGCCTCGCCTACATCGCCAAGACCGTCCGAGCCTGGTCCGCCTGGTCAGGATCGACACGCCCCCCCGGCGACGACTAGCCCCACCGAGGCAAGCACCATGCGCCACCTGCTCACCATCGCCGCCATCTACGGCATCGGCGTCGCCACCGGAATCACCTACGCCCTCCTCGCCCTCACGTAGGCTTTGGCGCACCAACCGGACCCGCCGACGCCCACCGCTCGGCCCACCGCGTAGCAGCCTCACACGACGCCAGCCGAGGCCCCCCGCCTGCGCGCCACCTTAGGGCGGCTCGGCGCGGGTGGGCACCCCACCCCTCGCAAGCTCCCCACCCCCCGCGAGTCCCGCGCCGCCCGCCCACGGTCGCGTGCATGGCAGCCCCCTCGCTCCCGGCGGGCCCACCACCCCAAGGCGGGCCTGTCGGCGTGGGCGCGGGGAACCCCCACCCCCTCCCGACCAGGACCCCGCGCCCTCTGGCCTCAGAGCCCGCAACCCCAGGACGCCACCGGCCCGCCGCCAGCTCCCCCCTCGGCGGCGCCAACGACCCCTATCCAAGGCAACCTGAGTCGTTATCCGAAAAAGAACCCCCACAGCGCACGAGGCGTGCGTAGCGGTGGCCCGCAGGGCGGGCAAACTGCAGCGGCCAGGGGCCTGCCGGGCCTACACCTTGGTACGGGGGCTCTCGGCGGCCGCGCTACATGGGGCGGCGGCATAACGCGCCACCAGGAACCCCACACCACACGCTTATACGCCGCCCCTGGGCGCACTGAGGCCAAGTTGCGCGCACGGCCCCTCGCGCCCCCTTAGTTTCCTTGTAGGCCCGGCAGGCCCGGTAGGCCGCTGGGCCGCTGGGCCGGAGAGGAGCACGTCATGGTCGCAGGGTATCGCGCGTGTCCGGGGTGTGGCCGTCGCCGGGCGTCCTGGCTGGGCTGCGGTCACTGCGGCTGGCGCTGGCCCCTCTGTTCGTGTGGTCTGCCGTTGGGGCGGCACAGTTGCAGCCGGCCGGCCTGCGGGCCGTCGGCGCAGCTGGCCTTCGCCGGGCTCGCCCCGGTGCCATCGGCTCAGCTGGCGCTCTTCGCGCCGGAGAAAGGGGAGTAGTCATGCGCTCGGAAGTCATCGTCACCATCTGTGAGAACTGCAGGGAGCGTACCTGGTGGCGGCTGTGGCCGGAGCGGGCGGTCTGCCTGAACTGCGGCGCGGCGGAGTGTCGTTGCTGTCACCCGCCGGTCCGCCTTCCGCCGGCCTGGGCGTCGCCCTGCCCGCCGCCGCCAGTTCGCGGGGACATCCTCGCCGCCGGGGCGCTCGCCCGGTCCGCCACCCTGAACAGAGACGGCAACGGGAGCACGCCGTCGCCGGACATTCGCGCGGCCTAGACCATCGCGGCGGAGGCCAGTCCCCCGCCAGGGCGGTCTAGCCCTACGGTCAGTAGCAAGGAGGAAATCATGCCCAAGACGCTTGAGGGAGCCTGCCCCGGCTGTGGTCAGGCCCTCTACATCGAGCTCGCGGTCCTCGCCACCCCGCGCGGCTTCGCTGGTAACCCAGCCATCGCAATGGTGGAGTACCGCGACCAGGGACGCGGCCCCCTAACGCCCTCCGCGGTCAACTCCGGAGACGGTCGCCCCACCTGCCCGGAGTGCGGCCTGGACGCGGCGCGCCTGGAGCAAACCGCAAAGAAGAGCGGTCGCCCCTTCACGGCCTGGAAGTGCATCAACGGCGAGTGTGACCAGAACGACCAGATCATACCGGGCACCTTCCGCTGGGGAAAGGCAGCGGCGTAGACTCCAGACAACCACCGGCCCGCCGGGCGGTTGCACCCCCTTCCGTCCGGCGGGCCACCATCAGAGAGAGGAGACAGACCATGAAGACCACAGCCACCATCGCCAGCGTCAAGACCTCACACCAGCCGGCCACCTACAACGGCCCCGCACGGACCACGCTGAGCATCACCCTGGATATCGCCCTGCCCACTCCCGTCACACCCCTGGCCATCCACTCCTGGGCTCAACGCCTGCCCTACCACGAGCAGCAGGAGATCCGGAAGGCCCAGGAAAAGCGCGCCGCCGCCGCCGCCGGACGGAAGGCCCCCAACCTCACCAAGAAGCAGAAGCAGGCACAGGAAGACGCCCACGCCAACGGCGTGGAGTGCGCCTGGACGCTCACCTGCGAGGCCTGCAACCCCGTCGCCGGAGCAGCAGAAGGCGACGACCTGGCCTGCCTGACGCACCAGGAACCGGCCTGCGAGGAGTGCGAGGCCGCAAACGCGCCATTCCTCGACGAGCCCACCCAGACGAACCTCCGCGCCCGCTACGCCCTGTACGTCACGGACGTGCAGACCGTCAACCGGCAGGTCGTCCAGGCCGCCCAGGAGGCGGCCCTATTCCTCCTCCTCATCAAGCAGGACGTCCAGGTCACGGTGGAACCAATGCAAGGCGCGATGACCAACCTGCTGCTGCTGGAAGGAGGCGAACCCACCCCGTAACCGCTCACCCGCTTAGACCTATTGACAGTCGCACCGCCCAGGCGTAAGGTCTGGGCGGTGCTTTGCGACCGCCACCGGCGGCCCCAGCAGACCGAGCCCCCAGGCTAACGGCGCGGGGCCGCCGGCCAGGCAGCGAGCACCAGGGAGAGGACGGATGCAGAGCACCAACGCACCGGCCCCCGACAGCAGTGGTATAATCGCGCCCAGCACCAAGTCAGGGAGGGCAGAGGGCGGTCGCCGCGCAGGTTCGCACTATATATGTTCGCATGGGCGGCTGCACCCCTCCGTGCTAGAATCGGCGCGCTGCCCGATTGTACACGCCCAACCACCTCACACACCAGCTACTCCGCCAGCTCGCCCTGGCCGCCGGCTACGACGGCCCTGGCCTGATCTGCCTGGACTGCCCACGCAGCCACCACCTGCCCCCCTTCCTCCCATTCTTCCTGCCCATCCACGTCCGGGAGCACCTGGACCGCCACCCGGCCCACGCTATCCGGTGGTGGTGCTGGACGTGCTGCGCGTTTGATTGTACCCATGCCGACTCCCTCGATTCAGCCCACGTTCGAAGAATCCGAGGCTATCTCGAACGACGCCGCCCTGCAGAACCTCCT
>Ga0209431_10002097_pt1 | contig 16266 bp, 22 predicted proteins | sample RifCSP13_3_FD_184021 | JGI IMG/M metagenome (GOLD analysis project Ga0209431, IMG submission 184021) | Soil microbial communities from Rifle, Colorado - Rifle CSP2_sed 13_3 (SPAdes) (version 2) | ecosystem: Environmental > Terrestrial > Deep subsurface > Rock core/Sediment | place: Rifle...
TAATAAAGGAGACCTGGTGGATGTTCGACCGCTTTAACAGACATATCAATTACCTGAGGATATCGGTGACCGACCGGTGTAACCTGCGATGCCGGTATTGCATGCCCGAGGAAGGCGTACAACACCTCAGGCACGACGATATTCTCACCTTTGAAGAGATCACATCCCTGGTCAGAGCAGCTGTCAGCATGGGTATTGATAAGATCAGGCTAACCGGCGGAGAGCCACTGATAAGAAAAGGAATAGCCGATCTTGTGGCTATGATTGCGTCCGTGCCGGGGGTTCGGGACCTTGCCCTCACAACAAACGGATTTTTTCTGAAGGAGTACGCGGGATCTCTTAAAAAGGCAGGATTACACCGGGTGAATGTAAGTCTGGACACCCTTGATCCGGAAAAATTTAAACGGATCACCCGGGGTGGCGATGTCAGGCAGGTGCTGGAAGGTATCCGGGCTGCCTGTGATGCAGGGCTTCATCCTGTAAAGATCAACTGTGTTGTATTTAAATCGTCGAATGAGGAAGATGCCCTGCTGGTCAGGGATTATGCCAGCAGGGAGGGTCTTCAGGTACGGTTTATCCGGCAAATGGACCTGGAAACAGGTGAGTTTTCACTGGTGGAAGGCGGGGACGGAGGTAACTGCGAAATTTGTAACAGGTTAAGGGTAACAGCCAATGGCATGGTAAAACCCTGCCTTTTCAATGACCAGGAATTTCCGGTGCGCATTTTGGGTGCACAACAGGCATTGATCAATGCCTTGAATGCCAAACCGCAAAAAGGGTGTAATAACAAAACCGGGAAATTTTATAATATAGGCGGATAACTATGAAAAAACTATCACACACCGATCCACAAGGCCGTGCCCGCATGGTGGATGTCGGAGAAAAAGATGTTCAGCAACGGGTTGCAAAGGCCTCCGGGTTTATAAGCCTTTCCGGTGAAACGCTTGTACTCATCAGGGAAAATGCCATGAAAAAAGGAGATGTGCTTACGGTTGCTGAAATTGCAGGCGTGGTAGCGGCCAAAAAGACCGCAGAATTGATACCGCTTTGCCATAATCTGGCGTTGGACAAGATACTGGTAACCGCTGTTGCCGGGGACTATGGAATAACCATTACCAGCGAAGTGCATTGCACCGGTAAAACAGGCGTGGAAATGGAAGCATTGACCGCCGTGAGTGTCGGACTTCTTACCGTGTACGACATGTGCAAAGCCGTGGATAAAAGTATGGAAATAGGACAGGTAAAGCTGATTGAAAAAACCAAAACTGATTTACATTACTGATATGGAGAAGATCAAGATATTATCCGTAAACATTTCTGAGAAAAAGGGTACTGTAAAGGAACCTGTTGATGTTATCCTGCTCACAGATCTGGGAATTCGGGGAGATGCACATGCAGGGAAGTGGCACCGGCAGGTAAGCTTGCTGGGAATTGAAAGCATTGAAAAAATGGAGCCTGCTGCCGGCAGGAAATTAATAGCCGGAGAATTTGCTGAAAATATTACCACACAAGGGTTTCCCGTATTCAATATGCGTCCGCTCGACAGGCTGGTCTCAGGCAATCTTGTTCTGGAGGTCACCCAGATCGGTAAAAAGTGCCACGGCGAGAAGTGTGCCATTTTCAGAGAAACCGGGGATTGCGTAATGCCCAGGGAAGGAATATTTTGCAGGGTGCTGGAGGGAGGCATGCTTCGTGCCGGCGACCATCTTGAATACCTGCCCAGGGTAATGCAGGTGAAGGTAATAACGCTCAGCGACCGCGCCAGCAAGGGTGAATATACCGACCGGAGCGGCCCGCTGCTTGCGAAACTGGCCGTGGATTTTTTTACCGGGACAGGCCGGCTTGCCGAGGTTGGACAGGTTATTATTCCTGATGAGCCGGATCAGCTGAGAAACCTGATCCTGGAATTCTCCGGGGCGGGGGCGGATATTATTTTCACCACGGGCGGCACCGGGATCGGGCCACGGGATATAACCCCGGAGGTAATTAAACCGTTGCTTGATAAGGAGATACCGGGTATCATGGAAATGATACGGGTGAAGTACGGTACACAATTTCCCAATGCGCTGGTCAGCCGGAGCATAGCCGGCGTTATCTCCAAAACCCTTGTATATGCCTTGCCGGGAAGCCCGAAGGCTGCTTCGGAATATGCCGGTGAGATATTTGCAACCATTGAACATTCCCTGCGCATGCTTCACGAAATCGATACCCACTGATGACTGGCCCTGATGTTACCGGTATTGTGCTGGCCGGCGGGGAAAGCAGCCGCATGGGACAGGACAAGTCGCTCATGCTATTCAGGGATCAACCCCTGATATGTTATGCCATTGATTCACTCCAGCCGGTTTGCCGCAAGGTTGTTATCAGTTCAAACAAAGCAGTATATGATTTTACAGGGTGTGAGGTATGGCCTGATGAGATGTCCGTGAATGCCCCGATGATCGGAATCTATACCTGCCTGAGGCGATCGGAAAGCGAATGGAACCTGGTTCTTTCCTGTGACATGCCGCTGGTGGATACCCGCTTATTGGAATTCTTACTCACCGGTTGCATCGATACCGATCTGGTAGTTCCGGACCATGATGGCAATTGCGTTGAACCCCTGTGCGGTGTTTACAACAAAAGGTTGATTCCCTTGCTGGAAAAGCTTATTCATGTGCAGGATTACAGTCTGATGCATCTTATACGGGAGGCCAGATCGCGCCTGATTGTAATAGGCACAGAACTAGCTTTCTACAGGCCCAACATGTTTCTGAATGTTAATACCATCGAGGATTTCAGGCTTCTCAACCCCGACGGGGTACCCCGTCGGGGTGGGTGATGTTTTTTACCCAAACCATTGTATAACAGTTCAAGGCTTCTTATCTTTAAACCATTGATAATTGGTTATACATGGCTTTAGAGGTACTGAAAAATATTGTCATCATTTTTGCCCTGTCCACTTTTGTAAACTTTTTGTTTAACAAAATAAAGATCCCGACAATAGTGGGATACCTGTTAACCGGTATTATTGTTGGTCCCTCCATGCTGGGCATAATCAGCTCTCCCCATGAAATTGAACTGATGGCGGAAATTGGCGTGGTCATGCTGCTTTTTACCATTGGTATTGAATTTTCGCTGAACCATTTGCTGAAGATCAGGAGGATCGTTTTTCTGGGTGGATTTCTGCAGTTTCTGTTCACGGTTATGGTAACGCTTTTTATCGCCAGGGGATATGGTATTGACTGGAAAGGGGCTTTGTTCGTAGGATTTCTTACTGCACTCAGCAGCACGGCGGTTGTTCTGAAGATCCTGCAGGAGCGGGGGGAACTCACCTCCAATTATGGGCGCACTGTACTCGGAATACTGATATTCCAGGATCTCCTACTTGTGCCTCTGCTTCTGATCATTCCCGTTCTCGGCGGGGAAGCCACTCTTAGCGGTCATCAGATTTTAATCCTGGTGCTTAAAGCCATATTTATTATCGGATTCATTTATGTTGGAAACCGTTGGCTGATGCCGAATTTTTTAAGGGCAGTGGCCATGACGAAAAACCAGGAATTATTCTTAATGAGCATCCTGCTCATTTGTTTGTCCGTGGCACTGCTTACTTCCCAACTGGGTATGTCACTGGCCTTCGGAGCATTTCTGGCCGGGTTAATGATCTCTGAATCGGAATACAGTCATAATGCGTTCGGACACCTGATCCCGTTCAAGGACACCTTCGCCAGTTTTTTCTTTGTTTCCATCGGGATTTTGCTTGACCTGGGTTTTGTATATGATCATCCGGTACTTGTTGTTTTTACCGTGGTACTGGTAATATTTTTCAAAGCTTTGCTGGCTGGAGGGACGGCGTTTTTGCTGGGACACACTTTCAGGGGAACCATCATGGTGGGACTGGCATTGAGCCAGGTGGGTGAGTTTTCTTTTATCCTGGCGAAGCTGGGGTCCGATCACAATTTAATTGCAACATTCCACTATCAGTTGTTCATTGCCGTTGCCGTTTTAACCATGTCGGCAACACCGCTGCTCATTAGGGTATCACGACCTCTTTCAAATGTATTGCTGAAGCTGCCATTACCCGCAAAACTGGTGGACGGGATTTTTCCTTTACCCCAGATCGATATACCGGAGTTAAAAAATCACCTTGTCTTTATCGGAAAGGATTCCCGGGCAGTGAATTTATCGGTAATGGCCAAGAACATGAAGCTGCCTTATATTTCAATTGTATTTGATCCGGCAATGGTGCGAAAGCGCCAGTTAAAAGGTGAAAACGTAGTTTACGGCGATGCCGTCAATGAGCCCATTTTATTTAAGGCTCATGCTGATAAGGCGGACATTGTGGTTATTTCCATAGGCAATCTGATCACTTCCATGGCAATAATTAATAAGGTAAGGGGGATGAATCCACATGCCCATATTATTGTAAGAACAAAACAGGTTGATGATATTGAAGAACTCTATAACCTGGGAGCCAATCAGGTAATTCCGGAAGAATTCGAAACCTCCCTTGAGTTGTTTGAGCGGGTATTGGCTAAGTTGTTAGTCCCCCGGCGGCAGATAAACTCGGTGATTGCCCGGATCAGGGATGACCATTACGGAATTTTTCTGGAAAAGGAAATAAAGTCTGATTTATCAGCCATGATGGATAATGCAAATATTGAGATCATGGCATTTAAGGTGGACAATGCGTCCCCTGTAAATGGGAAAAGCCTCATGGAAATTCAGTTCAGAAAAACCTACGGAACCACGGTAGTAGCTTTATTACGCGAAAAGGTTCTGCTGGACAATCCTGATCCGGAAACCATTTTCGCTCCGGGTGATACGGTTTATATCATGGGCCGGTCGGAGCAGATAGCCAATGCAATAGAACTTTTTTCCCAAATCGGAAAAGAATCAGATAACTTTGTTGAGACCTAATCAGAGAACCATGAAAGCTACCGTTTGCCGGAAAGCTCATTTCAATGCGGCACACAGGATATTCAATCCTGCCTGGGACGACCGGAAGAATGAAGAAGTTTTCGGATTGTGCAGTTTGCCCAACTACCATGGCCACAATTATGACCTGGTAGTCAAACTAACGGGAGAGATCAGTCCTGATACCGGATATGTTTTTGACATGAAGGTACTTAAAGAAATCATAGATGAGCATGTAGTCAGACACTATGATCATAAAAACCTGAACCTTGATGTGGCCGATTTTGCCAGCCTGATCCCTTCGGCAGAGAATATTGCAGTGGCGATATGGAACAGGCTGCGCAGTAAGATCAGCAGTGATTATTCGTTAGCGGTGGTGCTTTATGAAACCGAACGGAATTTTGTTGAATATTCGGGAGACGATACGGCATCATGAACCTGTGGCAACAAGTTAGCCGGGGCTTAGTGTGGCTGATGATACTGCCCATTAAGTTTTACAGGTATTCCATTTCCCCGTTACTGCCCAACAGTTGCCGTCATGTACCCACCTGTTCGGAATATGCCATCGGTGCACTCAGGATTCACGGGGTTTTCAAGGGGAGTATATTGGCCATCTGGCGTATTCTCCGGTGTAATCCCTGGGGAACGCACGGCTACGATCCCGTACCACCTGCCGATAAATGGAACAATAAAGGGGGTTAATCTTTCCTTTCACGGCACCCCTGACCGGCAAGTACACTGAGAATGGCCAGGAGGAGAAAACTGTTGGCAACAATGAAATAATTGGCCTCACGCCGTATACCAAATGGATTATTTCCCAAAAAAAGTGCAATGATTCCGAAAACCATAATTGCAACAGCAAGAATGCCGCTGGACCAGGCTAGAAAGTTGAATAATTTCATGTTAGTTTTGTTTTAAGCGTTTATACCAGGTTTTTTGCCACCCGCTTCAGTTCACCGGTAATATGATTCAGTGCTGTTAAATTAAGCCGGGTACGATTGAAACTGTCGATGATACTGTTGTCGTTTTGCTGGATCAGGGGATACCATCCGCCGGGCTCCGGCAAATCACCCTTTATCCTGGGAACAATATGGAGGTGCAGGTGTTCAATAGTCTGACCTGCTTCAGGCTTTTCCTGGACCGACCAGTCGAATGAATCCGTATTAAAAGCTTTCATGAGTATGCGGAGTGCTGTTCTGGCAGTGTCGAAAAACTCAAACAATTCATGATCGCTGAGCTCCAGAATACCGGTAACATGATTTTTAGGAATTATCAGGGAATGCCCCGGAAGAACAGGAGCAATGTTACAGATCGCCATAAAACCGTCCCGGGCATAAAAAACGGAAGAAAGTACGGATTTATCACAAAACGGACAGGCATGGATATTGTTATGAATTGTCATAGCCCGGTGCGTATTTTACAAGAGCAAGTTACATAAAAAAAAAGTTACTTTTATGATTGGAACAGGTAAGAAAAGTAATATGCCAGCGGAGTTTCAGACTATAATTTTTGATCTTGACGGTGTCATCATCAATTCCGAGGAATTGCATGCCCGGGCCAAGCGGATGACATTAAACAAATACGGTATACCTTACCCGGAGACTATTTTTGACGATTTCAAGGGTCGTCCCGACCTTGATTTCTGGAGCTACGTAATGCACGAACTTTCAGATGGCACGTGTTCTGCGGCCGCACTTGACGCCTATAAACGCACTGTTTATTTCAGTATATCAGATGAGTTGTCACTTATTCCCGGGGTGTCGGAGTTTATCGCCATCACCAGGAAACAGTTTGTTCGGATGGGTCTGGTATCCTCCGCCACGTTGTCCGACTTCTCCTTTGCAGAAAGAAAATTCGCGATCAGGAAATGGTTTGATATTATTGTGCTGGGCGAAGATACGGAACAACATAAACCTCACCCCGAACCCTATCTTAAGGCCTTGTCGCTTTTAGGTCCAACACCATTCCCGGCTGTTGTTATAGAGGATTCACCCAATGGCATCAGGTCAGCCAAAGCAGCAGGATGTCATGTATTTGGTATTACAACCAGCTTTACGGCTGATGAACTGAAGACGGCCGGGGCTGACCGGGTTGTGGCCGGTTTTCCGGAAATTATATACTTGCTGAATGGGGCGCATCCGGCTGGCTGACTGCCTGCAGGATGCCAGCCAATGGATGCGCCGCATCACAACATGAACTATTCTGCAGGGGCATTCTTTCCGCGGAGCATGACCAGATCATTCAGGACGACTTCGGTATAGAAGCACTTCTTTCCGTCCTTATCGTCATAAGCCCGGTGGGTGAGTTTGCCTTCCACCGCTACTTCGCTGCCCTTTACCAGGTATTTTTCAATGGTTTTGGCAAGGTTTCCCCAGGCTATAAGATTGTGCCACTGGGTTTCGGTGATTTTTTTTCCACTGGCATCACGGTATGAATCCGTGGTGGCAAGAGAAAACCGGGCAACTGATTTGCCGTTTTCGAATGTCCGGATCTCCGGATTCTGACCGAGGTTCCCGATCAGCTGAACCTTGTTGCGTAAGCTATTCATAACATTTGTATTTAAAGTTAAAAAAATTGGGTTGATTAATTTGTTCAACTTGACGATACAAAGTAACTTACACCCTGAATGCTTATCCGGTTAATAATCAGTTATTGTCATTTGTAAACGACAGTAATTGATTGTACCCGTTTACAAACGTTTATAATGTAGCAATACAAATACATATGTTATGGAAAGAAGATGTCTTGAATGCAATGATGTGTTGCATGGTAGAACCGACAAGAAGTTCTGTTCCGATGCATGCAGGAATACTTACAACAATAAGCTGAAGAGTGTTGCGGGAAGCCAGTATGTCAGGAAGGTCAACGGTATACTGAGCAAAAACCGCAACATCATGGCAGATCTGAATCCCGAAGGCAAGACCAGGGTACACAAATCAAGATTGACCAAAAGGGGATTTGATTTCGGATTTGTCACCAACCTGTATACCACAAAAACAGGAACAGTTTATTATTTCTGTTATGACCAGGGCTATTTGCCGCTGGGAAACGATTTTTATATGCTGGTAAGCCGGAAAAAAGAGGGGTAGTTGAAAAAAGGAAGGTTTTTTAGAGCGAACCGATGGAATTGGCTAGTTCTTCCACGCTTATGGGTGAATTCGGCAGCACATTACGGGGGGCCTTTTTGCCAAACTTTACAAATACATTGTACCGTTTGCACACCTTGTACTTTTTATTCACCTGCAGGCAGTATAAACTTCTATAGGTTAAACCAACCATTTCATTATGGTTAACTTTGTTCAGGTATACCGAACAATCCTCAATCAGCGGGCAACAATCCTTCATGTCCATAATTTCAATTCAGGTCAATGATTAAAAATAGCTTCGGCATATTCCTTATATATAAACCGGGCTTTTCGTAATTTTTCCTCAAATATCTGTCCTTTTTCGAGAATATCTTCATCATCTGTTTCATAATTCCAGTTAACCTCAAATTCCCTGACCTGGTTATTGGAATCGATCGTCCGGAGTATTTCCAGCAGCTTCTTGGAAGAGGCGCTGTTGAAATATTCGAGCTCAATGGTGAATACAACTTTGGGAGCAATAAGTATATTGACCCAGTCAAGGAATGGCTGGTAAAAAGCAGTTACGTCCAATATCAGGGAACGCCCTTTGAGGGTAAGGTTGCCGTTTGTCTCAAACACGGCAAGGGGCGTAGTACTGGTCGCTTTTATCGTCAAATTCTCCATATTCAGAGGTGTTCTTCTTATGCAAGTATACGAAAATGTTACATACGTGAATTTTTTTTCTGATGAACCGGAGGATTTCAATGACGATAACGAGGGAATTGTTGAGTAAAAATTAATGGGGGAAAGAGTGGAGACCCGGCTTTTTCAGCCGGGTCTCCGCAAGTTGATTATTTTTTCAACAGGTCCCTTATTTCAGTCAATAACTTTTCTTCCTTAGAAGGTTCAGGCGGTGCAGCCTGTATGACTTCTTCCTTTTTCTTCAGGTTATTAATGGCTTTTATTAAAATAAATATCGCAAAAGCTACGATCAGAAAGTCAAAAGTTGTCTGTACAAAGTTTCCCCAGTTAAGTGTAACTGCATTGATTACATTTCCTGCCTGATCAACACTGGCTTCCTTCAGGGTCAGCGTAAGCTCGGTAAAATCAACCCCGCCGATGAGCAATCCAAGTGGAGGCATGATGACATCATTCACAATGGAGGAAACGATCTTTCCGAATGCAGCGCCGATGATGATACCAACGGCCATGTCGGCCACGTTGCCCTTCATGGCGAAATCCCTGAATTCTTTTACAATACTCATGATAATAGGTTTAAGGGTTTAGAATATGAAAGAAAAGCCAATGGCAAGTACCTCCTTGAACTGGATCCTGGGGCCTGTTTCATCTGTTATGCCATCATCATTATTATCGATCTCAATATCAATATCATCGTCGTACAACAGGTGTGTAGACAAGGTAGCGGAAATGTATTTGTTCACCTTCATGGAAAGTAATGTTTTCCATCACTGTCTTTTTAAGGAATATACGCAGGTAGCCGCCAAACTCACTTTTAAAGTTTTCGCCGGGGTCTACCCCTGATTGTATGTTCATTTATAATGAATTGTAGTAAATATATGAAAAAACAACACAGCTATAAATCTGAATATTTATTATACCCCATGAACCTTCCGGTACTAAAATATACCATACATCAACCTGCCGATACCCAGGTAAATGGACAGTCCGATAATATCATTGGTGGTGGTGATAAAAGGTCCGGTCGCCAGTGCAGGGTCGATATCGAACCGTTGCAGCACAAGGGGTACGAAGGTGCCGAAAACCGAGGCAAACAGGATCACTGAAAAGAGGGCCAGGCTCACGGTAATTGTCAGCGCAAAAGAGTCGGTAAAAAGAAGGTTGTACAGAAATATCAGTCCCGACAGAATAATCCCGTTGATCAATGCCACGGATAACTCCTTCATCAGCTTTCCGGCTATGCCCTGCAGATCGATTGTACCTGCAGCTATACCTTGCACAACGATGGAGGATGATTGTACGCCTGCGTTACCTCCCATGGCACCGATGAGCGGAAAGAAGAGGGCTATTTCGGGAGAAATTTTCAGATCGCTTTCATGCATGCTGATCACCCTTGAGCCGAGAATTCCACCGGTGAGTCCGATAATCAGCCAGGGAAGTCGTGCCCGGGTTAGCAGGAAAACATTATCGGAATGCTCAACATCCTCCGTTATACCGGAAATTAACTGGTAGTCTTTTTCCGCTTCTTCCTTGATCACATCCACCACGTCGTCGATGGTTATCCTGCCAAGGAGCCGGCCAATAGTATCAATTACGGGAAGGGATACCAGGTCGTATTTTTTCATGATATTGGCTACCTCCTCCGATTTGGTGTCTGTTTTCACCGAAATGATATCGGTATGCATAATATTTCTGATCCGGGTGGAGGATCGGGAGATCAGCAGCTTTTTCAGGGACACTGTGCCTTTAAGCATTTCATCCTCATCCACCACATACACATAGTAGAACTCATTCACTTCACCGGCCTGCCTGCGGATCTCACGTATACAGCGGGCAATATCCCAGTCCATATTTACCGTGATCAGCTCGGTAGCCATAAGTCCGCCGGCGGTATTCTCATCGTAACTGAGCAGGTCAACGATATCGCCGGCCTGTTCAATATCTTCGATGCTTTGAAGAATCTCTTCCTGTTTTTCCTCCGAAAGTTCACCCAGCAGGTCGGCGGCATCGTCCGATTCCATGTTGTCGATTACATTGCGGGCAATCAACTCGCCTGACATTTCCTGGATGAACTTCTCCCGTTCGTCCTCTTCAAGTTCAACAAGTACATCTGCTGATTTCTCGCTGTCGAGGAGATTATACAGGTATCTCGATTCTTCCGGCTCGATCTCCGTGAAGATTTCCGCGATATCGGCAGGGTGCAGTTTATTGATCATCTTCAGCACCAGACCGTCATTTTTTGCTGCAATCAATAATTGAAGCTCTTCTACAAACTCACGTGTAAGTTCGAAATGCATGGGTTATCAGATTTAAGGTCCTTCAGTTGGGTGATTATTCCGCAATCCGGCTGCATTCTCAGCAAGCCGGGTGAGTCTGACAAAATCATCAATGCCCAGTTGCTCAGGACGTTTCTGAAATATGTCATCGGTCGTGTCCAAATTTAATAAAATGTTTTTTAATGAGTTACGCAAAGTTTTACGGCGCTGGTTAAACGCTGTTTTTACAACCTTTGCAAACAGTACCTCATCACATTCAAGACTTGTCCGGTTGTTGCGGGTAAGCCTGATAACGGCCGACTGCACCCTGGGAGGCGGATTGAATACCTGGGGAGGAACGGTGAATAAATAGCTGATTTGATAATAGGCCTGCAGAAATACGCTCAGGATCCCGTAATCCTTTGGTCCGGGAGGAGAGGCTATGCGAACGGCTACTTCTTTCTGGATCATGCAAACTACCTCGGTCACCAGATTCCGGTGTTCCAGTATCCTGAAAAAAAGCTGGCTCGAAATGTTGTAGGGAAAATTTCCGATCACTGCAAAGGGTTTATTGAATAGTTCGCCGAAGTTGACATCGAGGATATCGGAAGAGACTATTTTATCCTTAATACCCGGGAACCTTTTTACCAGGTAGCTTACCGAGGCATTATCGATCTCTACAAATTTCAGGTCTGTATCCGGTAAGGCCAGCAGGAACTCCGTGAGTACACCCATGCCCGGACCTATTTCAAGCACTCTGGTGTAATCGTTAAGCGACAGGCTGTTCACAATCTTACGCGCAATATTTTTATCTGTCAGAAAGTGTTGACCCAGGCTTTTCTTAGGTTTTACAGGGATCACAAATGCAATGATTTTTGACAAAAATACCTATTTTCGAAGTCCCAATTCTACCGCCATGCATTATAATTTTGATGAGGTTGTCAACCGCGAAAATTCCCAGTCTTACAAGTATGATCTCAGAAACGAGGTTTTCGGATCCCCTGATGTAATTCCGATGTGGGTTGCAGATATGGATTTCAGGACTCCTCCGTTTGTGATCGAGGCGCTTCAGAAAAGGATAGAACATGAGATCATGGGGTACACCTTTGTTGCTCCTTCGTGCAATGACACTATTGCCGGCTGGATACAGCGACGGTATAACTGGGAGATCAGCACCGGATGGATCAGCTTTTCCCCGGGGGTTGTCCCTGCGATCAACCTGTTGATTATGGCATTTACACATCCCGGAGATAGGATTATCATCCAGCCTCCTGTTTATTTTCCATTTTTTAAGGCAGTTGAAAACCACCACCGGTTGCTGGTGACGAATCCGCTCCGGTTTGAGAACGGAACCTATTCCATGGATTTTGATGACCTGGAAAGTAAGATCGATGACAAAACCAAAATGCTTATTTTATGCAGCCCGCATAATCCTACCGGGAATGTATGGTCGCGCGACGATTTAAAAAGGATTGGGGATATTTGCCTGAAGAACAACATGCTGTTGATTTCCGATGAGATTCATGCCGACCTGGTGTTTCCCGGGCAGAAGCATATTCCAACAGCCTCAGTTTCGGAAGATATTGCCGGTATTACCATTACTTGTATGGCACCCAGCAAGACCTTCAACCTGGCCGGGCTCTCCACGGCTTTTCTGGTAATACCTGAAGGCAGGTTGAAAGCGCAATATGAGAGGATACTCGACCAGGTTCATGTGGGAGCAGGGAATATATTCGGATTTGTTGCCATGGAAGCGGCGTATGCGCATGGTGATGAATGGCTGGATCAGCTGATGGAGTACCTTGCAGGGAATCTCAAATTCCTGGAGGATTTTATTAAAAAACATATTTCCAGGATACGGGTAATTGCCCCGCAGGCTACTTACCTGGTATGGCTCGACTGCTCCGGGTTGAACATGTCGACGCGGGAGTTGCGGTCGTTCATGATCCACCAGGCAGGTGTTGGTTTTAACGATGGTCCGCAGTTTGGAAGGGAAGGGAAGGGATTTCAGCGCATAAATATTGGCTGTCCCCGGTCGGTACTTCATGAGGCATTGGTAAAAATGCAGGTTGCCATCGACAAGTATTTTGAAAAATAGAGAACTTTTTTGAAAAAATGCAGTAAGAATAGATAATCATTTTACTGTAAAATTTAATTAATTTAGTTTTCAGTATTTTCAGGTATTTAATCAGTATTTGCCATGAGACTTAAAATAGCTGCTAAAATTGGATTGGGATTTGGTATCTTAACCATTGCTGTGATTATCAACGCCTGGGTAACCAGTATTGCACTTGAACGGAGCCGCAACATCAATGAAAAGATCACAAGTGTATATACTCCTTCTCAGGCTTTCATTTCCGATTTGTATACTACAATCAGCGATTCCCGCATGCTTATTAAATCCTGGGTTTTTATTGATAAAATATCCGACACACCCGATAAGGTAACCTTGCAGGACCTCCACGCAAAAGACTACAAGATGGTTATGGATACGTTGAAACAGCTGAGCCTGCTCTGGGACAGTGTCAGTTTCCGTTCCAGCCTTAATTATATTGATTCGGTGATTGTGGATTCCCTGTTCCCCAAACACCAGTACATCATGGAACAGTTGAATTCGTTCGAAAATTATGATGATCCCTTCGTGGTTTTCGAGGTTACACCCATGGTGGAAGATGGTGGCGATGTGATGATGCTTACCCGCAGGATATTGTTCCGGATCGATGAACTGAATATGAAACAGGAGGCAGTGGTTGAACAGGGTCAGCAGCAGATGATCGCCACCTTCAACCGTTTCCAGAGCTGGATCTTCATCATGGGATTGATCCTGGTAACCGGTGCCATTGTAATTGGGATTATAACCATCAATTCCCTGGCAAAGCCGGTGAATCACACCAAGAATGTTCTGCTGTCGATGGGCAAGGGTGTACTTCCCAAAGAAAAGCTTACCGAAGGAAGCGATGAGCTTGGACAGATGTCACAGGCACTGAATATGCTGGTGAAGGGGTTAACGAATATTTTCGGTTTTTCCGTTGAAATCGGGAAGGGAAATTTCGATACCCGTTTTGAGCCGCTTAGCGATGAAGATGTGCTTGGACATTCGCTGCTGGATATGCGTAATGAGCTGAAGAAGGCGGCTGAGGATGAAAAAAGGCGTAAACAGGAAGATGAACAGCGCAACTGGGCTGCCCAGGGGGTTGCCAAATTCAGTGATATTCTCCGCAAAAGTACAAGTGAACTCGATGAGCTTTCCTATGATATTATCAGCAACCTGGTAAAGTATACCAATTCCAACCAGGGTGGCATTTACATTGTGAATGACAACGACCGGGATAATATTTTCATAGAAATGAAAGCCAGCTATGCATATGACCGCCGCAAGTTCATCACCAAGCGGATTGAGATCGGGGAAGGTCTTGTTGGCAGGTGTTACCAGGAAAAGGAAAAAATATATCTTACCGAAATACCGCATGACTATATTAAAATAACATCGGGACTGGGTGAGGACAATCCCCGGGCACTGCTGATCGTGCCGTTAATTTACAACGATGTGATATACGGACTGGTGGAAATAGCCTCATTTATTGAATATCCGGACTATGTTGTAGAATTCATCGAGCGCATCGGCGAGAGTATAGCCGCTACCATATCCTCCAGCAAGGCACATATTCAGACCGCCCTCCTGCTTGAGCAATCGCAGCAACAGGCTGAGGAGATGTCGTCGCAGGAAGAAGAAATGCGGCAGAATATGGAGGAACTCAGGGCTACACAGGAACAATCGGCGCGACGCGAAGAGGAACTGCAGCGTGAGGTGAATGAATTGCGTAAACGTTTAAAAGAAATCACACAGTAACAACAGGAGATGCAACCTACATTATTGATCCTGGCGGCCGGAATGGGAAGCCGTTATGGCAGCCTTAAACAGATTGACCGTTTTGGTCCTTCCGGTGAAACCATTGTTGAATACTCGATATATGATGCGTTAAGAGCAGGTTTTGGTAAGATAGTCATGGTTGTCCGGAAAGGCTTTGTGGACGATTTCCGTGAAATTGTGCTTACGCGTGCCATGAAAAAAGCTGACATTACTTTTGTTTTCCAGGAACTCGACAGCCTGCCGAAAGGATTCACCCTTCCTGCTGAGCGCGTTAAGCCCTGGGGTACAGGTCACGCAGTTCTCATGGCTGCCGGTGAGATCAACGCACCCTTCGCCGTTGTTAATGCAGATGATTTTTACGGAGCAACCTCATACAGCATTATGGCCGGCTTTCTGTCGACGCCGCGGTCAGGGGGATTGGAGGAATATTGCCTGGTTGATTACCAGCTCGAAAAAACAATGTCGGAGACAGGTTCGGTCTCCAGGGGCATTTGTCATGTGGATGATGACGGATATCTCACAGATATTACCGAACATACCAAAATCAGCCGGAACGGCAATGTCATAATCAGTGAGTTTGCGGGCAAAGATCCGGTTATTTTTACCGGCCGGGAACGAGTTTCCATGAACCTGATGGGCTTCATGCCTTCGATGTTCGATCACCTTCATCAGCAATTCATTGATTTTCTTCATCAGCATCCAAACAGCCATGCGGCAGAATTTTACATTCCCTTTGCTATGAACGAGGTTATCCGTACCGGCAAAGCCAGGGTAAAAGTTTTACCCACGCAGGAACGGTGGTTTGGCGTTACTTACCGTGAAGAAAGGGATATCGTCGCTAATAACCTGAAAACCCTTGTTCAGCAAGGTGTTTACCCTGCTGACCTGTGGTCTTAGCCTTATTGATCTTTTAAACCTATTAAGCTATGAGTGTAGTAAGATTTGGCGTATCCCTGGATAAGGAGATCATGGAGGAGCTTGACAATTATGTGACTGTAAACAGTTTCCCTAACCGTTCACAGGCTATACGCAACCTGATCGAAAAATATGCCGTGGAACAGAAATGGCAGTGCGACAACCAGGTTGCCGGTGCCATTGTTATTGTTTACGATCATCACAAGCGCAATATCGACAATGAAATCAATGAGGTGCAGCACCAGTTTCATCATTTGATCCTTTCGAGCCAGCATGTGCACCTCGATCATGAAACCTGTCTCGAAACCATAGTTGTAAAAGGCAAAGCCAGTGAATTAACTGCACTGGCCGATCATATCATCTCCCTGAAAGGTGTGTATCATGGTAAGCTTGTTATGTCAAGAACATAAGAGTGAAAAGTGAAAAGTTAAGGTCGCAAATCTTTGATCTTTGATCTTTGATCTTTGATCTTTTCAGATACTCATAGCCTTATAAATCTTTGATTGCTTCAGCGGAACCAGTTTCCCGTAATAATTCGTTTTTCCGCGGGTGGTGCCGCTAATGC
>Ga0209431_10002098_pt1 | contig 16248 bp, 10 predicted proteins | sample RifCSP13_3_FD_184021 | JGI IMG/M metagenome (GOLD analysis project Ga0209431, IMG submission 184021) | Soil microbial communities from Rifle, Colorado - Rifle CSP2_sed 13_3 (SPAdes) (version 2) | ecosystem: Environmental > Terrestrial > Deep subsurface > Rock core/Sediment | place: Rifle...
AGGAGCGAGATCGCCTGGCCGCCGGCGCCGGTGATCGTGAGCCCGCGGAGCGTGACGAACTTCGACTGCTGGAACCGCACGCCGTGGCCGCTGGTGCACTGGGTCGTGGGGGGCGTGAGGACGACGCTGCCCACGGGCGCGGCGGGGTCGGCCTCGATCACGATCCTGTCGGCCTCGCTCGTCGCCCCGGCGTTCACGCCGCTGAGGGAGAGCTGCTCGACGTAGGTCCCGGGCCGGATCCGAATCGTGTCCCCCGCCTGCGCGGCCGTGATCGCCGCCTGGATCGTCGCGTAGCAGGGGGTGGCCCCGCCGCAGGTCGGGTCGCTCGCGCTCACCGTCCGCACCGTGCCCGCGCCCGCCGGGCCGGCCGGCGCGCCGAGGAGCCCGAGCACGAGCGGGACGGCGAGCAGGGCGAGGCGGCCGGTCCGCGTCATCGTGCGGTCCCTCCCTGGGCCGGCATGGTCAGCTTGTAGGGGGCGCGGCGAATCCGCTCCATCTCCGCGCGCGTGAGGGGCCGCGCGCCCTCGATCGTGGTCACCTGCTGGGGGTGGCCCGCCTCGTCCACGATCCGGTCCCAGCGGAAGTCCGGCGCCTGCCGGAACTCCCCGAGCTTCGGGTGCTCCCGGCTCGTGAAGAGCCCGAGCCCGAGGGCCCGGGGGTTGGCGTGGCAGCTCTCGCACGTGCGGCTCTGGCGCACCACCGTGTGCGGCACGATCGGGTTGTGGGCGAAGCCGAGCTTGCGGAACGCGTACTCGGTCCGCCCCTCGGCGTTGACGTACGTGAACAGCGGCTGGGCGCGGGGCACGAAGGGCACGACCTTGCCGCGCCAGTTGACGCCGAGCACGGGCTCGGGGTCGGCGAAGCGGACGCCCGGGGTCAGGCGGAACCAGCCGCGTGTGGCGTGCGCGCCGGAGAGGTGGTCGAAGGCGACGGTGACCGGCGTGCGGTAGGCCGTGTAGTCGGCCTGGATGTGGCAGCCGTAGCAGGTCGGGGCCCACGCCGTGTGGCAGGTGAAGCACTCGGTTTTGGCGAGATGCGCGGGCTCGTGGCCGGCGGGCTGCGTGGCGAGCGTCGCGAGCTGGGGGACGGAGTGGACCCTCCCCGTGAGCTTGCTCACCAGCGTCACCGTCCCCGTCGGGTTCGGGGCGCTCGCGACGAAGACGTTCCTCAGGCGCCGCCCCTGCGCGGTGATGCCCGTGGCCAGGCGCTCGGGCGTGCCGTGGCAGCTCTCGCAGCGGATCTCCACCTCATAGTGGCGCTTGGCGTAGACCTGGCCGTCGCCGTGCATCTCCCGCTCGGTGTGGCAGTCGATGCAGGCCAGCCCCCGCGTGAAGTGCACGTCGGGCGTCTGCCGGGTGTAGGCGTGGCCGTGGAGGAGGTCCTGGTCGTAGGTGAAGGTCTGGGGCCCCTCGGGCGGGGCTTCCATCAGGCCGCGGAAGTTCATGGCGGCGCGCGAGCCCCCGTTGTGGCAGGCGGCGCACTGGGTGACGGCGATCCGCTTCGTGAGCTGGTGGCGGAGGGGGCGGCCGACCTTCGCCGGGTTCATCGCGACGTCCTTCGACTGCGACCGGCCGTCCTCGGCGTAGGGCATGTGGCAGGCGGCGCCGCCGGTGGCGCGGAAGTTCCGGCGCAGGGCCTGTTCAGGTGAGCGCGGTCAGGTCAGTGTCTAAGAAATCGGGTGCGGTACAATAAACCGCTGCAGCCCCGGGTGGTAGTAGCGCGCCCAAGAGTAACGCCCACCGCGAGGCCGGCTAGAAAATCGATTCTAAGTACACGACGCCTCCGGCGTGGATCAAGCGCCGCTGCAGGAGCGTCACTCCCTTCCCTTATGCCTCCGGCGCAGAAGCACTTCTGCGATATATGTCGCGACCCGTCGTCGGTCACCGCCGCTGCGGTAACCTGCGCGCGTGCGCCCCACTAGCAGCCAGATGATGCCGCCTGCCGCACCGACCAGCAATAGTTGATAGATGATGAACTGACCCGATTGGGACACCCGTTCTCCTAGCACTGCGTTCAGCGTCGCCAGGATGCCCAAGGACGCAAAATAGATCAGCGCGCCTCTCGCTCGGTGCCTGATCATTCTGAGACTCGTGCTAGTAACTGCACGGACTGACAGAGCAAGCAATGAGGCAGCCCGCTTCGACCCCAACGCCCCAGCCACCCAACACGGCAGCTGCGTATCCGAGGGCGATGACGGCTCCCTCACCTGCTGACACTCCAGCAATAACCCCTCGGACCACCGCCGGGAGAGACCGCGCTGTCAGTTTCGCAGCGACGTATCCTCCAAGGAATCCTCCCGCTGCCTCTGCCGCGGTTATGGTCTCTCCTCCAACTATTACACTGCTGCTGGCTACACTGTATGCGGCTCCTACTGCGACAAGCGCAAATACGTACTTCGCCGGATCGATGAGCAAGAAGTGTACACATCGGCTGTAACACTGAAGCCGGTCTTTGGGGCGCCCGTCAGGGCAGCAATTCTTGTCTAGACCAAGTGGATCAGAGGAATTTGTTGGACTGTTCCTCACGTAGCCGTAGAGGTTCGGATCGCCGGCCAATAAGCCGATCGGATCTTCGCTGACAAACCGCTGGAGCGTGGGGTGGTAGTACCGCGCCCGATAGTAATAGAGCCCGCTGGCCCCGTCGTTTTCCCGCCCCGTGTACTGGAACGGATTCGCTGAGCTCACGCCCTCCGCCGCCGTCCGCCCGAACGGCGCGTAGGTGTAGTGAGTGGCCACAGCACCGGCGGGGTCCGTCAGCATCAGGGCGGAGCCGAGCGCGTCCGCCGCGTAGAACTCCACCCCATTGCTGGCCAGAGGCTCATCGATGTTGAGCGTCCGGAAATAGGCGGTGACCCCCTGGTCCGTGACCTCCGCGAGGACATCCAGGCCGTCGTAGAGGTACTGGGTAAGCTGTCCGCCGCTCTGCCGGGTGAGCCGCCGGCCCTGGGCATCGTAGGCGAACGCGGCCGAGGTCCCTGGGCCGCTCAGGCCGACGAGCCGGTCGCGGGCGTCCCAGGCGAGGGTGGTGAGGCCCGACGGGTCGGAGATCGCCGTGACATTGCCGCTGGCGTCAAACGTCATCGACTTGTCGCCGAAGACGGTCTGGCGGTTGGCGGCGTCGTAGGTCGCCGACGCGACGGCGTCCGGGAGCAAGCTGCGCGCGAAGCTCCCCCCCACGCGGAGGCGGTTCCCTGCGGGGTCGTACTGGTAGCTGAGATCCCCGAGGACGCCCGAGGCGTTGCGATAGATCAGGGCCGTGAGCCGCGATGCCAGATCGTACTGGTACTCGGTGCTGACCCCGTTCGGGAGCGTGAGCAGCGTGCGGCGCCCGAGGGCGTCGTAGGCGAGGGTCGCCGGGTTCAAAGGCGCCTGGGTGATGGCCGTGAGCCGGCTGGCCGCGTCGTAAGCATAGCTGACCGGGTTGACCCCGGGGGCCTGCAGGAGGGTCCGGCGCCCCAGGGGATCGTAGGCGTAGCTCATCGTCCCGAGCGCCGTGCTCTGGCTCACCAGCCGGTCGAGCGCGTCGTAGGCGTTCTCGATGGTGCCCCCGACGGAGTCGGTCGCCGTGATCAGCCGCCCCGCCGCATCATAGGCGAAGCTGGTCGCCGTCCCGTCGGCGTAGCTCGCCCCGGTCCGGCGGTTGAGCGCGTCGTAGCCGAACGTCGCCCCCTGCCCCTTCCGGTCCGTGTGCTGCAGGAGGTTGCCCACCCCATCGTACTGGAAGCTCTCCCCGGCGCCCACGGGATCCGTGCGGGTCGCCAGGCGGTCCATGCTGTCGTAGGTGTGGGTGGTCGTGTTGCCCCGGGCATCCGTGACGGTGAGGAGGTTGCCGTTGCCGTCGTAGCTGAAGCCGGTCAGCCCGCTGAGGGCATCGGTGATCTGGGTGAGCCGGTTCAGGGGGTCGTAGGCGAAGCTGGTCGCGAAGCCCCGGGGGTCGGTCTGGGCCGTGAGGCGGGAGGCGGCATCGTACGCGCGGCGGGTCGTGTTCCCGAGGGGATCGCTGACCGTCGTGAGGTTTCCCTGGGCGTCGTAGCCGAAGGTGGTCGTGTTCCCGAGGGGGTCGGTCATGCTCACCGGCTGGCCCTGGGCGTTGTAGGCGAGGGTGGTCGTGTGGCCGAGCGGGTCGGTGACGGCCGTCAGGTTCCCCTGGGCGTCGTAGGCGAACTGGGTGATCTGCCCCAGGGGGTCGGTGATCGAGGCGACCCGGTTAAACGTCGGCTCGTAGGTAAAGCTCCGGGTGTTCCCCGCTGGGTCGGTGATGGTCGTCACGTTGCCCTGAGCGTCGTAAGTGAAGCGAGTGGTGCGGCCGAGGGGGTCGGTGGTGGCGACCAGCAGATTCGACCCCGGAGTGTACTCGTTGGTCGTCGTCTGCCCGAGGGCGTCGGTTGTTGACAGTGCGAACCCCTGGCCGCTGAACCGGTGGGTCGTCGCGTTCCCCCGGGGGTCGGTCACGACGGTCCGGGTCACGTTCGGGCCGTCGAGCGCGTAGGCGAAGCTCCAGACGCCGCCGTCGGCTTGCGTCTGCTGAATGACCCGGCCCGCGCTGTCATAGGTGTTGGCCAGGTAGGTGATGCCCCGGGGGTCGGTGATCGTGAGGATCCGGTGGTCGGTGTCGTAGGTGTAGGTCGTGACGCCCCCGGCCGGGTCGGTCACGGTGCTGAGCCGCCCCTGGGCGTCGTAGGTGTACTGGACGACGCGCCCGAGCGGGTCGGTGACCGAGGTGACCCGGTTGGCGCCGTCGTAGGCCAGCGTGAACAGGCGCCCGGCGGGCTCGGTGATCCGGATGATCCGCCCGAAGTTGCCGGGGCTCGAGCCCTCGCGGGTGACCGTCACCGTGTTGCCGTTCCGGTCCGTCATGGCGGCGAGCCCGGCGATGTTGGCGAAGCCCACGATGCGGTCGTAGCGGTGGGTCGTGCCGTCCCGAAAGCGCACCTGGAAAATGAAGTCGCCCGGGAGCTGCGTGAGCACGGCCCCGGCCATGAAGGGGGCCGTCGCGTTCGTCCACGTCCCGGCCCCCGTCGGGGTGAAGACGATCCGGCTCCGATCGGCCTGCTCCAGGATCAGGGTCGAGCCGAGGGCGACCAGGTGGCTGTCGTACGGGGCGAGATTCCAGCCCAGGCCGAAGAGGCCCGCGTTCGTGAGCCCGCTCCAGTAGCGGCGCTCGATCCGGATCGGGATCCGCCCCGGCAGCACGAGGTCGGTCTTGTCAACGACGAAGCGCCCGGTGAAGAGATCCACGGGCTCGCCCGCGGAGGGGCCGGGCTGGTTATCGCCGGGCGGGTTCTGACCGGGCGGCCCCTCGCAGAGCCCGCCCGGATCCTCGCAGACCGTGTGCCAGGCGAAGCGCGGGAGCCCGTAGCCCGGGTCGCTCACGATCTGCGTGCCGTCGTCGCTCACGGTCCCCCGGCCCCAGACGGCCCACGCCCCCGCGGCGAGGTCGAAGAAGTAGAGGTCGGCCTGCGAGCCCGGCGGGGCGTGGCGCGGGTTCGGGAAGGTGATCGGGAGCGGCTGCGAGGGCACCGCGCCCCCGGGCTGGATCGTGAAGAGGAAGGGGAAACTCTTGCCCGCCGGGAAAGGCATCGGCGTCCTGTCCACGGGCACCGGGGTGATGGTGATCTGGGACACCGGCGTGCCGTCCGGGGCGGTGATCCGGGTCCCCTGCGGGATCGTCACCTCGAGCCCCGGGATCGAGGGCGTCGTCGCCTTCACCTCGGCCGTGGTGAAGCCGCCGGCGTCGAGGGGGAGCGCGATCGGGTGCGCGGTGTCGAGCACGGGCAGGTAGAGGACGAAGGGCACGCGTGAGGGCCCGTTCGCGGCCACGTCGATCTGCACCTCGATCGGCGGGTACTGGGCCGTCGGGGTGCTGGCCGTCCGGCCGTCCACCAGGAGCATGTTGGCGCCGGGGGGCGGCGCGAGAAGCACGAAGTTCCCGCCGGCGTCGGTGAGCGTGAACGCGCTCCCGAGGGTGATCGTCACCCCGGGGATGGGCTTCGGCACCGCCTCGGCCGTGAGCACCCGGCCCGTCACCGCGAGCGTGTCCGGCGCCAGGACCTCGAGCGTGAAGGCGGCCGTGCGCGTCACCGCGCGGCCGTCGACCTGGGCTTCGCCCGTCGCCGTGACGCTGTAGGTCCCGGGCGCCACCCCGCTCGCGACCGCGAGATCGACAAAAACACTCGCCCCCGGGGCCGCGAGGTTCGCGGGCGAGACGCTCGCCGTGACCCCGGTGGGGAGCGCCGACAGGCTCAGGCTCACGAGGCTCGTGAAGCTGCCGGTGCCGCCGGCCGCGACGCTCACCGAGGTCTGATCGCCGGCGATGACGCGCGCCGTGGCGGGGGGCGCCGGCGCGGCGGTCAGCGTGAAGTCCCCGGTCGCCGTCACCGTGAAAGCGTGGCTCGCCGTGCCGAGCCCGGTCGTCACCGTGAGCGGCCCCGTACTGGCGCCGATCGGGACGGTCGCCGTGATCTCGGTCGGCATGAGCGTGCGGATCACGGCCGCGAGGCCGTTGAAGGCGACCGTCGTCGCGCCGGGGACGAAGTTCGCCCCGCTGATGGTGACGAGGGTCCCGATGGGCCCCGTGTCCGGCGTCACGCTCGTGATCACGGGCCCGAGGATCACGCTGAAGCTCCGGCTGGCGGGCGTGGGATCCTCGTTGCCCGCCAGGTCCCGCGCCTTCACCTCGAAGGTGTGCGTCCCCTCGGCGAGGCCCGTGACGGTCGCCGTGGTGGCGCTCCCGAAGGCCGACCAGGCCCCGCCGTCCAGGCGCCAGGCGAAGAGCAGGCTCGCGGGCGGGGTGAGGTTGTCGGTGCCGCCAAAGCTGAAGGTGGCGTCGGCGACGAGGATCTCGCCGCTCGGCCCGTCGGTAATCGCCGTATCGGGCGGGGTGTTGTCGACGGTGAGCGTGCGCGTCGCCGAGGCCGGGTTCCCCGCCTGGTCCTGGGCCTCGGCGGTCAGCGTGTAGGTCCCGTCGGCGAACGCCGTCGTGTCCCAGGCGGCCGTCGCCGTGACCGAGGGCGCCGGGGGCGGCAGCGCCGGCGACAGCGTCGCCGTGAGCGCCTGGCTCCCGATGCTCAGCGTGAGGCTCGCCACCCCGCTCCCCGCGTCCGTCGCCTGGGCCGCGATGCCGACCGAGAGGCGCACGTGGCTCCCCGCGGGCGGGGCGGTGATCGTCACCGTCGGGGGCGTGGCGTCGGCCACGTTCACCTCGCGCGCCCCGATGTCGAAGGCGGCCGTGCCCCCGGCCGTGCCGAGCCTGTGGCGAGCGTCGGGACCCTGGTAGTCGGCCTCGAGAAGCGCGTTGAAGGCCGGGTCGAGGCCGAGGGTGCGCGGGTCGATCCCCCGGTCGATCAGGGGCGAGCCCGGCGCCGGCGTCACGTCGTCGTCCCCCGTCCCCACGAGCCCGTCGGGCCCGGCGAGGTTCTGGTAGACGCTCCCGGTGGCGTCGCACCCGGGGCTCGCGCTGACGCCGGGCCCTTCCGTCCCCGTCGGCGTCAGGTTCCCGCTGTCGGTCGCATCCAGCGCGGGGCCGTCGAGCTCCCCCAGGCGGTTGCCGCAGACGAGGTTCGCGAGGAAGTGGATCCCCGCGGGGTCCGGGCTGGTCGAGTCCTCGCGGCTGACGCCGACGCGGCCGCCCGTGGAGCCCGCGGCGGTGCCGTTGCCGGTGAGGGCGTTGTTGACGAGCCAGACCACGTGGCTGCGGGTGACGCGGACGCCGCTCCAGCCATTGCCGTGGATGGTGTTGCCGATGAGCCAGTGGGGGCCGCCGTCGGCGTCGATCGTGGCGACGCCGTTGCGCCCGTTGGCGTAGATGAGACTGTTGAGGATGAGCGTGTCGGGGTTGCCGCGGGCGATGGTGATCCCGCCGGTACACTCGCTGGACCCGTTGCCGACGAGCCGCAGGCGCTCGAGGTGAATGGCCTGGTTCTGGTTGTTGCCGCCCAGGAGCGAGATCGCCTGGCCGCCGGTGCCGGTGATCGTGAGCCCGCGGAGCGTGATGAACTTCGACTGCTGGAAGCGGACGCCGTGGCCGTTGGTGCACTGGGTCGTGGGGGGCGTCAGCACCACGCTCCCCACCGGGGCTGCCGGGTCGGCCTCGATCACGATCCTGTCGGCCTCGGTGGTCGCCGCGCTGTTCACGCCGCTGAGGGACAGCTGCTCGACGTAGGTCCCGGGCAGGATGCGGATCGTGTCCCCGGCCTGCGCGGCGGTGATCGCCGCCTGGATGGTCGTGGAGCACGGGGTGGCTCCGCCGCACGTCGGGTCCGTGGCGCTGACGGTGCGGGTGACGCCCGCCTCCGCGGGGGCGAGCGGGGCCAGCGTGACGAGCAGCGCGAGGGCCAGGAGCAGGCGTCGTCTCATCGGGGCACCTTGTAGGGCGCGCTCCGGAGCCGGTGCATCTCCTCGCGCGTGAGCGGCCGGGCGCCCTCCACCGTCGTCCCCTGCTGGGGGACGCCGTCTTCGTCCACGATCCGGTCCCACCGGAAGTCCCGCGGCTGCTGGAACTCCTCGAGCTTCGGGTGCTCGCGGCTCGTGTAGAGCCCGAGGCCGAGGGCGCGGGGGTTGCCGTGGCAGCTCTCGCAGGTCCGGGAAGCGCGCACCACCGTGTGGGGGACGATCGGGTTATGGGCGAAGCCGAGCTTCTTGAAGGCGTACTCGGTCTGTCCCTGCGGGTTCACGTAGGTAAACAGCGGCTGGGCGCGGGGCACGAAGGGCACGACCTTGCCGCGCCAGTTGACGCCGAGCACGGGCTCGGGGTCGGCGAAGCGCACGCCTGCGGTCAGCCGAAACCACCCTTGTTTGGCGTGCTCGCCCGAGAGGTGGTCGAAGGCGACGGTGACCGGCCTCCGGTACGCCGTGTAGTCGGCCTTGATGTGGCAGCCGTAGCAGGTCGGCGCCCAGGCGGTGTGGCAGGTGAAGCACTCGGTCCGGGCCAGGTGGGGGACGGAGTGGACCCTCCCCGTGAGCTTGCCGACGAGCGTCACGGTGCCCGAGGGGTTCGGGGCGCTCGCGACGAAGACGTTCCTGAGGCGGCGTCCCTGGGCGGTGCGCCCCGTCGCCAGGCGCTCGGGCGTGCCGTGGCAGCTCTCGCAGCGGATCTCGACCTCGTAGTGGCGCTTGGCGTAGACCTGCCCGTCGCCGTGCATCTCCCGCTCGGTGTGGCAGTCGATGCAGGCGAGCCCCCGCTCGAAGTGGACGTCGGCCGGCTGCCGGGTGTAGGCGTGGCCGTGGAGCAGGTCCTGCTCGTAGGTGAAGGTCTGCCGCCCCTCGGGCGGCGCCTCCATGAGGCCGCGGTAGCTCATGGCGGCGCGCGAGCCCCCGTGGTGGCAGGTCGCGCACTGGGTCACCGCGATCCGCTTCGTCAACTGGTGGCGCAGCGGCCGGCCGACCTTGTCCTTGGGCATCGCCTGGTCGCCGCCGCGGCTCTTGCCATCCTCGGCGTAGGGCATGTGGCAGGCCGCGCAGCCGGTCGCGCGGTAGTTGCCGCGCAGCGCCGTCGGCCGCGTCATCGTCGCGCAGGAGTCGCTGCCCCCGGGTCACGGGCGCGTAGTTCCGAGAGGGGGTTGGCGTGGTTCACTCTGCCTGGAAGGAGTCGCGCGGCGGTCAGCCCCGACTACAGGAGATCCGAGGATAGGTCCACGTGCTCCTGGAATGGCCGGACGAGTCCTGTGATCGTGACCGTGGCGATCTTGCTGCCTTCGTCCAGGGCGAGAAACCCGTCCACCGAGAGCCGAACGAAGCCCCGGGGGAAGTTCTCGGGTCGATCCGGAGGTATCCCGGCTATCTCCTCGCGCGGGAAGGCCCATTGCTTGACGAGCCGGCCGCGGCCCGTCGCGCTCGGCCGCACGACCAGAAAGAACTCGTAGCTATAGTCATCCCTGGTAGCAGTTCCCTTCATGCCATGTGTCTGGACGATCTCCTTGCCAAAGAGTTCGACGCTCGCCCCTGGGCGTACCACGCGCGCTACCAGCCCACCGACGGCCGACCAGCCGGCGCCCCCAAGGGCGGCCATGTTGCTGATGTGGATCCCATAGCGCGTGCCACCCGCGAGAACTGGAGACGATCGTATGGTGTCGTATCCCACGAAGGGCCATTTCTCGCCGTCAAACCATTGGCCGTATTCGGCAGTCAACATGTGTTCTCGCCAGGCCGCGTCGAGCGCTGGGGGGACTCGGGATGGTCGTCCGCCATCGTCCACCTCCCGCCGTGATCGAACCACGGCTTGTGGGTGGACTCAATGCCGAGGGGAGCAGCATACGCCGGCCGAGCCGGTCGAGCACGTCGTAGCTGTTCGTCACGATCCCGCCGACCGAGTGGTGCAGGCGGACGAGGCGGCCGGCATCATCTTCTGCGCAGCAGATTATGCTATGCGAGTCGTCCAAAATATAAGTCGCGCTGAAGCCGAACCCACTTCACGAACTCTTCCTGTGTCAGCCAACCGCCTTTCTTCTCGTCAGTAGTCGGTGTCTTCGCGGTCCAGTCAAGCTTCTCCTGCACAGATCCGAAGAATCTGTGATCCTCATCGGTCAGCACACCGTCCGGCACCTTTTCGAGGTAGTAGTCGTAGTATGCCTGCTCGAACTCGGCGACCGACCACTGGCCCCTTACCAGCTTCTCAATCATACCGAGAAGCGTTTCCTTGTAGCTCGTCTGCGCCATGAGCGTTCACTCCAACGGGATGAGCCTGCCGCTGCGAATCCCTGCGAAAACGTCCCGGGCTCGGTTCAGTCCGGCACTAACAACGCTGGTCTGTGTTGGATCCAGCGTGATTCGCACGAAGCCGCTCTTGCCATCTGGTCGTGCAACGTAAATGTTAACATTTTGGTTGTTGGCCTTGTCGATGAACCGCCTGCCGCCCTCCAGCGCCTGGGCCAGAATCCGCTCCGATGTCGTGCCGAAGCGACTCGCGACCTTCTCAAGCTTCCCAACGGCTGATCGGGCTACCGGAAAGCCGCCGATACTAGTCCTGGCAGCTTGCTGAGATGATAGGCGTAGCAAGCTAGCACACGCCTGCGGAAACCGCGCGCAAAGACTGGTCAGCGCCTGTGGGATCCTACTGAACATTTCCGGTAGTCTGCAAAAGAGGCACGCAAGAACAATCTCTTCATCGTCCTGTTCCCTTTCAAGGCCGAGGCGATCGACGAAGCTTGCGGGGCTGTTGCCGACATACACATATAGGTTTGACCCGCTGCCAGATAACCCAGCCGGATCCTCTTCCAGAAATCGATGGAGCCCCGGGTGATAGTACCGCGCCCGAGAGTAGTACAGCCCGGCGAGGCCGTCGTTTTCTCGCCCGGTGAACTGGAAGGGGTTCGGAAATCCCGGGTTTGTCGCGGCCGTGGCGCCGAAGGGGGCGTAGCTGTACTCCGTGGTCGGATTCCTTGAGGCGTCGGTCAGGGCGAGCGTGCTGCCCAGCGCGTCGGCGATCGGGAAGACGCTGCCCTCGGCAGTGGTCAGGCCGAGGAGTTCGTCCACCGCGAGCGAGCGGAGATAGCTCGTCGTCTCACCAGGCGTGAACTGCTGCGCGACGTCGAGGCCGTCGTAGAGGTACTGCGTCGGCACGCCGTTGACGGTCTTGCTGAGCCGCCGGCCGAAGGCGTAGGCGAAGCTGGCCAGGATCCCGGGCTGCTCCACGCCGATCAGCCGATCGCGGGCGTCCCAGGTGAAGGTGGTTGTGCCACCGGGCTCCGTGAGGGTCGCGAGAGCCGCGAGCGCGTCCGCACCGCGATCCGCAACGCCGGCTTCGCCTTCCCGAACGACCGCATCACCGTGAACCTCGCGCCCGCCGACCTCCGCAAGGAGGGCGCCGCCTTCGATCTGCCGATCGCCCTCGGCGTCCTCGCCGCCACCGGCGCCCTGCGCGACGGCGCGTCGGACCCCTTCGCGGTCGTCGGCGAGCTCGCGCTCGACGGCCAGATCCAGCCCGTGCGCGGCACCCTGGCCGTCGCGCTCGCCTGCCGCCGCCACCGCATCGCGACCCTCGTCGTCCCCGTCGACAATGCGGCCGAGGCGGGCGCCGTCGAGGGCCTGCGCGTCCTCGCGGCGCCGACGCTCCGCGAGGTGGTCGGGCTCCTCAACGGCGAGACCGTCGCCGCGCCTTCGCCCGCCGCGCTCCCGCCCTCCGGGCCCCCGGCGGACGATCTCGACCTCGCCGACGTCCGCGGCCAGGCGCACGCCAAGCGCGCCCTCGAGATCGCGGCCGCCGGCGCCCACAACGTCCTGCTGGTCGGCCCGCCGGGCGGGGGCCAGCCCGTGTACATAGGCCGACGAGTCGTACATCGATCCCGCATCCCCTTGAAATTATTGGCGCCAGCTTCTCTCCGATGGCTCCGGGAAAACCAGGGAAAGCGCCGCTGCCAGTGCGGCTGCGCAGAGGTGATCCGGCTCCAGCCCCGCCACTACTGGCGCGGCACCCCCCGCTACGTCCACGGCCACCACAACCGCCGGGGCCACTGGCGGGTGTTCCAGGTCCGGCAGGCCGGGTACCTGACGGTGTCGGAGGTCGCCAGGGCGCTCGGGATCGGGACGACGACGCTGCGGCGACGGGAGGGGACCGTCTATCCCCGTGCGGCCCGGATCGGGGGGATCCGGGTCTACCGCGACGCGGACGTCGAGCGGCTACGGCGCGGGAACAGCGCGTCGTCAAGCACAGCCGACACGAAATAGCGTTGCCGCGCGCCGGGCGGTTCGGCCATCGGGGACTGACGTCGGCTGCAGCTTCGGGGCTCTCCAACACGGGTTCGCTTCCCGAACGGGAATCCTCCGGTTTAGGTCACTCCTGGTGCTACCTGATTTTCACCTGACTCGCCCGATCATGAACTGGCGCGCACAGCAGACTTCGGCCGGCGAACGGCATCCCGGCGAGCACCGGAGCCTCGCGCCAGGGGTGCTACCTGATTTTCACCTCACTCGCCCGATCATGAGCTGACGCGCCCAGCATCTCTCTTCCCCACGAATCGGAACACCGCCCGTGCTGCGGAAGTCGGCGTCGATTCGGTCCATCACGCGAGATGCACGCTTCTTGTCCGCTTCATCCGCTTGGCAGAGTCCCGATCACTTCCTTCGATATCTCTGATCTAGCGACGTTCTATCCGCGGCAAAGTCGGCGTCCGTACCCACGAAGAATGTGTCTGCGTTATCGCCTATCGAATGCGAGTAGGATCGGAGTATCTCTTCCGCAATTGGGCGGCGTGTGCCGTTCGGCTCCACGTGTACGAACGTCCTGTACCGCCAGCCCAGCGGCTTCTTGCTTGAAGTGCACGCTCTGCCGCTGGCGTCGTAGCTAATGATGAGACGGATCCCTCGAGACAATGAGGGACATTCCGGCCGTTGATACTGAACCAGCGCCCAGCCGCGAAATTCGGGCGGGAGCTCATGCCGCAGCGGACGACCGACTCCAACATCGCCGAGATAGATCGCGAGGGCGGCGACAAGAGCAACGACCCCGGCAGTAGAGGCAGCGACCAGTAAGGATCTCACTTGAGTGGTATCGGCCCGATGGTGTTGAGATTCCACGGGCTTCTTCCCGACGCAGAGTAGTAACCGAACGGTACGGATTGACCGCTAGGCCCTCCGTACTGCCACACCTCCGCCGCGGGATACGGGGTCCCGTACTTTCCGCGGCGAGCCCGAGGTCAAGAGCGATCTGCTCCCTTCCTTCGACATCACTGCTTGCGGTTTGGCTCTCCGCATCAGTGTCGTTTGAGTCGGATGAGAGCCGCGACGACCGCACCGATGATGCCATAAAGAACGGCATTGACAAGGATAAGGATGGCGTAGACGAGCATGACATCACTCGTCGTAGACCCTGGGTGGATCGCCATCAGACCGAGCGAAGCAGGCCACAGCAGTGGCATAAGGCGAGTAACAGCATCACTGATTGCCCAGAGCTGGGCAGCGGAGCTTGCCTTCCAAACCCCAACGAGTAAGAGAGAGACCACGACGCCAACACAGGCGAATAGCCCCGCCAGGCGAATCACGGCAACCTCCGATATCGGAGACGCAGGCGATCCGCCAAGCCGAACGGTGCCACTAGGCCACCCGGGCCGATGCCCTTGACGCCGCATAATAGGAGGGCATCACGCACGAACTCTCCGCACGACCGCCCGCCGAGCTGATAGGTTCCAGGATTGGAAGTTCTCTGGTTGATGAAGTTCATGAGACACCTATCCTGTTCTGGCGAGGTCGGAATTCGGAAGGTCTCCTTGTGCGTCAAATGCGGCATGTTGTCAGAAGCCACGCGGCCGGGAGCGTGCCGGCGATCGTCACGTCCCCGGTCGCCAGGAGCGTCACCGGCGTGTTCGCCGTGTTGCGCGTGAAGCGCACCGTCACGCCCGCCGGGATCGTCACCGTCGTGAAGTGGAAGACGCCGTCGGGCGGCAGCGTGAGCGTCACGTCGCTCGTGGGCGCGAAGGGCCCGTCCGCCCCCGTGCTCCCGCTGCTGAACGTCTGCGCGAACGCCAGGGCCGGACCCAGCAGCAGCAGGCCGACGATCATGCTCAGCGGTGTCCTGAAGCCTCGCATCGTGCGCCTCCTCGATCCCATGCTCACCGCACGCCGCTCACTGCACCGTGAAGAGAGTGCCGCCTGTGCCCACGGCCGTGGACTGGCCGGCGGGCGTCGTGATCCGCACCACCCGGAGCCCCGGCGTCGCTCCCGGGGCGATCGCCAGCTCGACCGTCGCCGTCGTCCCCGTGCCGTCCACCGCCAGCGCGCTCACCGTGATCGCCGGGTCCAGGGCGTTGGCGAGGAAGACGTCCACCACCGTGGCACCCGTGAAGCCCGCCCCCGTCAGCGTGAGGACGAGCGAGAGCGTCCCGGCCGCCCCGCTCGCCGGCGTGAGCGCCGTGATCACCGGGACCAGCGTCACGGCCACGCCCGGCGCCGCCTCGAAGGTGAGCCCGCCGCTGCCGACCGCCACGCTCACGGCGCCCGTCACCGCGCCGTTGGCATTCTCGGGGAGCGGGGCCAGCGCTACGCTGACCGCGCTGCCCGCGATGAACACCGGCGGCGGCGGCTCCACCACCGTGAAGGCCAGCGCCACCACGTCGAGCCCCCGCACCTCGCACGCCACCGGCCCGAGCGGGGCGCCCGCGCCCAGCACCAGCTCGAGCGTGAGCTGGTCCAGGTCCGTGCGGACCTGCTGGACGCTGACGTCGGGCGTCGTGCACACGACGCTCGCCCCCGCGAGGTTCGCGCCCGTGACCGTGAGCGGGACCGTCGTCCCCTGGGTCCCGCTCGCGGCCGAGGTGGCGGTGATCGTCGTCGTCTGGCTGAGTCCGCTCTCGCGGGTGATGCGCAGGGGGTTGCCGACGGCGTCCCAGTGGTAGCTCGCCGCCTCGCCGTCCTCGCGGATCACCCGCACCAGGCGCCCGAGGTCGTCGTAGAGGTAGACGATGTCCGCGGAGGCGGCGGGGGCTCCCAGGAGCAGACCGCAGACGAGGACGGTGATGGCGCCGAGGAGCGCGACGCGGGTGCGCAGGCGCGGGGCGTGACGACGGATCGCCTGGTGGTGCGAGCGGCCCTCGGAAGCCTCTTGGGGCACCTGTGGGTGCCGAACGTAACCGACCCCCTACAGGTGAGTCAAGCGTTTTCTAGTCAATGCGCCTCAGGTTCATGTGCACGATTCTCTGTGCAGTCTGCAACCAGTTCTGGGCACTCCTGCGGGCTCTTGCGCACTGCGGCGGGCCGAAAGCGTTCAAAATCCGCGAGTTGGAGTGGGCGATCGCCGACGTCTCGGACTGCTCCAGGGACGAGGCGGTTGCGCTACACACAAGTGATACAATTGCGCCGGCCATGACGCCAACCCAGCGCTCGGTGCTGCGCGAAGGCATCGTCGCCGGCCTGCTCGGCGCCGCCGTCGTCGCCGTCTGGTTCCTCTTCTTCGACCTGGCGCGCGGCCGCCCGCTCCTCACGCCCGGGCTGCTCGGCGCGGCCGTGTTCCAGGGCGTCACCGACCCGATCGGGCTCGAGATCGCGCCCGGCAACGTCCTGGGCTACACGCTCCTGCACGGCCTCGCGTTCGTCGCGTTCGGCGTCATCGCGGCGAGCGTGATGGCGGTGAGCGAGCGCGAGCCCGCGCTCTTCGTCGCCTTCGTGATCCTGTTCGCGTGCTTCGAGGTGTTCTTCTTCGGGGCGCTCGGCGCGCTCGGCCACTCGATGGTGGGCGCGCTCGTGTGGTGGGCGATCCTCATCGGCAACCTGCTCGCGTCGATCGCGATGCTCTGGTACCTCTTCCGCTTCCACCGGGCGCTGC
>Ga0209431_10002099_pt1 | contig 16245 bp, 17 predicted proteins | sample RifCSP13_3_FD_184021 | JGI IMG/M metagenome (GOLD analysis project Ga0209431, IMG submission 184021) | Soil microbial communities from Rifle, Colorado - Rifle CSP2_sed 13_3 (SPAdes) (version 2) | ecosystem: Environmental > Terrestrial > Deep subsurface > Rock core/Sediment | place: Rifle...
CTTTTCCGATTGCTTCCACGTATTTTGTCGGAATAGATTTTGTCCGGCATAGAGACACAAAAACCAGCGCTACGTCCGTACAGCCGGTAGAAAAGCCGTCCTCGACAATTTGAGCAGCGGTCCGTTTGTGAAATGTTTTGTCCCAATCGGGGCGGTTCCTCTCCACTTTTAGATTTTTCCCGATCCAATCGAGTGCTTCGACGATAAAATCAAAGCCTTCTCCAGAGATAGAAGCCGATGTGCGCTTTACAGCTTCTGTTATTTTGGTTTGTTTACCTTCCAGAAGAAAGTCTTTTTCCATTTATCTAAGGCCTTGGCTAAGAATTTTTTCCAGTTCCGAGGCCTCAAGGCTCTCGTGAACTGTTGCAAGATAAGCTCGTTCGGGTGTGAAGGTTTTCTGCGCCAGTCTCTGCACGTCCTCCGGACTTATTTTTTTAATTTCCTCCAAGTAATCTTCTGGTTCGATCGGTCTTCCAGCAAAGTCATTTCCGAAGAGAGCGAAATCTACCCAACCGCTAGGTTTTTCGAGGGATGATAGGAGGCCTACTTCCACGATCTTCTTGATCTTGGTGAGCTCCCTTTTCTCTATTGGATTTTCTTTAACTTTTTGGAATTCTTCTGTTAACGCTTGGACGGCCTTTTTGATCTTATCCAGAGAAAAACCCCCGTTAGCCATAACAAGAGAGGCGTCTTGGAATTGACGATACCTGGCCCCGACGCTGTAAGCGAGATGCTCTTTTTCGCGGAGGCGGGCGGGAAGTCGGTCCTTACTGTTAATTAATTCGGTAAGAATGTCTTCTTGGATGTGTTCGGTGAAATTCTTGGGAAAAGTGAGGAATCCAAGGACCGTGACGGCTTGTTGGGAGGGTTTTCTTAGAATCCTAACCTGTGGTCCGCTTGAAGCATTTTGGAAGGGTTGGTAGGACGGCAAAGCCCTTTCTGATGTTTGAGGAAAATATTTTTGTGCCAACTCGGTGATTTGAGTATGTTTGAGATTTCCCGCGACATAGACAACTGCGTTTTGGGGAAGATAGAAATCAGAGAAAAAACGGAGGAAGTCTTGGGTTGCGAATCCTCTGATCGTCTCCGGATATCCCAGTCCTCTGTGACCGAGAGAATGATCCCCAAAAACTAGAGTGTGAAATTCGTCAGAAATAAGCATCCCGATCTGGTCATTGTGACGAGCAATTTCTTCCAAGATTACCTTCTTCTCTCCAGGCAGTTCTTTCTGATCCAGAAGGGGATCGGTGACTAGCGAAAATGTAATATCAGCGGCCTTTTCCAAATCCTCAGAGGCAACCTTAATCCAATAGTGAGCGTCCTCCTTGCTGGTTTCAGCATTGCTGATACCTCCGAGTTCTTCGATTGCTCGCAGTAATAGAAGAGGGCTTGGGTACTTACGGCTGCCGTTCCTAACCATGTGTTCCATAAAATGGGCTAGCCCTCCCTTTCCTGGAGGGGAAAACTTAGCACCCGCTTTGAAAGTGACTTGAAGAAGGACTGTTTTGGCGTCGGAGAGCTCTTTAGTGATTATCTTCAACCCGTTGTTAAGTACGGTGGTTTGATACATGTCGGTAGTTGGTATTTTGGTTTTGAATTCTGCGTTTCTTACAGGAGAAATTGTAACACGGTTATACTTTCTAAGCGATCTCAGAGAGCCCTATAATTCTGTGGTATCATTATATCTAGTCTAGAAGGGAGGTTCTGGCATGTGTCACTGCGGTGATCACTATTGTGATATGACACCAGAAGTGCGCTACCTGGCGAATAAGGAACACAGTCGCCTTTTGCGTGATCCGAATTGGGTACGGCGCTATCGCAATGAAGATGAGCGCGAAATTGCGGTGGCTTCCCATATTCGGCAGAGCGTAATCGAGGATTTTGGTCCTACTGTAGCGAACTTCCATTGGAAGGTGCCTTGATCCTAGGCGAGCAGCCAAACTGTTCGCCTTTTTATTTATCGGAGCAACGGCTGTTTCTAATCACCCCTCCCATCGGTTACAATTGACTCGTGTTTGAGAAATACGTCCACACTAAAGAAGATCTAGAAGCAGTTGAAGAAGCCCTCGAGCACCTTGAGCGACCGGAGCTGGATTTTATTTTCAAAGACCGCAATCTTACTAAAAACACTCTCGTAATCAGTTTCGATTCTAAGGAACTTTTTATCTGGACTAAACTACGGACATCTGAGATTGAGAAAATGCCCTGCCGGGTGAAAAATTGGAATGCTTTTCGAACTCCTCACAAGATCAAAATCGAAGATGATTATCAGAAGGGTTGGCGCGCAAGCGTTAGCAAGAAGGAATTTTGGAACTACCTTCCAGATGAATTTCGACATAGCTGGAACAAGGTTCCCAAAATCAGCGGGTCCCTTCTAACGCCCTTTACCGGATTTCATGAAAAGCAGCGAAAGTCTGGGTTCCGGCCACGCGATCCTTACTCGACGCGTGAAAGTTACCTAGCAACAATTGTTCATGAGTTTGGCCACGTTTACTCCGGTAAGATTGCTCCTTGGTACTACTCCGATAAAGAGGAGACAGCCAGTTATTTAAAAGTTGCCATGGAAATTTACAAGGGAGATAACAAAACGATAGCCAAGCACGTTCAGGTGAACCTGCCGACCGGCAAAGATCGGAGCGAAGTTTTCGCGGTTTGTACTGAATATTACGCTTCGAAAGTATTTTGGCCGTCGCATAGGAAGGCGATTGATCTCGAGAACATTTCCAAGATAAGGGAGGCGATCGGGCTGGAGAGTAAATCAAATCTGCAGTTCGAAGACACTGTTTTGAAAGAGCCCCATTTTTTGGGAGCAGTGGTAGGAAGAATTTTAATGGAGAAATATCCGGAAGACTGGCCGGTGAGACTTCTTAAGCTTTCTTAATTTCCGGAATCAGATCGTTGAAGGCTTTATATTCTAGAGATATACCGTACACTTCTTTGAAGGCCATTGGGGCTTTTTTAGTTTTCAACAAGCGCAGGAAATCGATTAACTTCTGCTTCCCATAGCTATTAACCAAAAGTTCAACGGCGTATCCCGATTCCTGGTAGAGATTCTTATCCTTATCGTCAAAGAATCCTTCAAACCCCTCTGGTTTTTGGTAATTAGAAAGTTGGTTGGCAGCGTACAGTGAAACCCCTTCCGATATCCACCTGGGGTGGAATGAGCCGGCCACTATGTTGGTAAAGCAGTGGCAAAGTTCATGCTTTATCAGCTGGTAGAAATTCTTTTCGGTGTGGATGTTATTTCCTTTTTCCTTCAGAGCGGTTTCGTATGCTAGAAGGACCACGACTGGGCTTCCCATCAGTTTCATTCCGATCCACCAGTTGGGTGTCTCTTTCCCCACGATTTTATCTAGGGCTGCCCGTGTAGGGGCGATAACAATGCTCGGGCGATTGCGTTCCCATCTGATTTCAAAGAACTTGTTCAACTCCTGCATCGCCTGCTCGTACATTTCCTGAATCTCTTTATCTTTCGAGGTGGTTAGATCGAAAACGGGAGTACTCACTGGATAAATTGTAACACGGATGTTGTTTGAACGAAAAAGCTCGCAGAAATTTCGGTTTCTGCGAGCTACACAACGAACGTTACTTATCGATAAGGATGCACTCGGTTGCGCAGTCGCAATCGCACTCCGTGCCGCAGTCCGTTTCGCAGTCGCAATCGCACTGGACGTCGCACTGACTGTCAGCGAAGCTGGCTGTGCCAGTTTCGCACAGGATGCCGAGTTCTTCAGCGCCCACGACGACCCTCCTTTCTTGCCTCTAGTATCTCACGTCCCTTTAGCGTGAGCAAGAGAGGCAGGATTCGTTTGTTCGCAGCGCAATGGAGTGAGGGAAGAGCCTCTTTGCCAGCTTGTTTCGCCATCACTTCACATCCGCCGGCGCAGGCGAATCTCCATACGCATTTCCCGCAGATGCTGGGTCGAATCCTAGGATGGAAATTAGCCATTGCAGTTTTCATGCTCCTGGCATCACTAAGAACGTTTGCCATGGGCTGACCTACTGTCATCTGGCAAGAGCTTAGATTCCCATCAGGATCCAACGCCAAGTAGCCAGTACCGCCTACGCAACATCTCTCGGTCCTACCTCTAAAGCCAAGACCGTTGAACGATATTCTGGGTGGTCGGGTAGAAAGGACTGCACCTTCTACCACTGGAACAACGGTTTTGTTGAACCTGGCTATGTCCAGTTCCAACTTGCCGTTACTGTCGAGATTTCGCGACAAGCTGAAGCTCACGGATAAGCCCATCGAACCCACAAGTTCTATTAGGGAAGAGATTCCTTCTAGATTCTCGTTGGAGATCACTGTCAACACCCGTGGACGGATGCCGTTGTTCAGCAACGTTGAAATGCCTTTCAGGACTTCCTTGAAACTGGGTGAGCCATCAAGATATGCCCTAGCGGCATTGAAATCTCCCACGCCGTCTAAGGAGACAGAAACCCAGAATTTGTTTTCCTTCAGGAAACGCGCTATCTCTGGGCTAACCAAAGTGCCGTTGGTTATTACCCCGAATGAGGTTGATACCCCAATCGGATTCAGGGAGTTGCGCAACATCGAAACGATTCTCTCGATTGTGGGTATCACCATGAGAGGTTCGCCACCGGCGAACTTCACGTTCACCTTCTTTATTTGGAACCTCCGGCAGTGCTCGAGAAGTTGATGAGAGAAAGATTCTGCCACCAACAAACTTACCGAGTTTATGCCTTTCTGCACGTAGCAGTAGGAGCACGCCAAATTGCATTTGTCGGTGGTATGTACCCAGAAGCTAATCTGGTTCGGTCCGCGCCGAGATTTAACTGGTTCACCGGGTTCGGGCGTTTCCCAACCTGATATAACCTGTTCCTTTCCTAAGAAGTTCAGTATTTGGGTAACTTCCTCTCGGTTGGGAATAAGTGCTCCCAAATCGCCAAGACTTGTTACCTCTTTTCTCAACCCCTCGAACACAACGCGCGATTTTCCGGTAAGCACAAACGGCCTCGCCGTGCCCCGTGGGCTATATAGAACCAAATCCCTACTGGGCAAAGTACTCACGGCGAAATCATTGGAGAGTTTGATGTCTCCCATCTCCCACCTCCTTTATTCAGTTCTGCCTAATATAATAACCCATAGTTTATGTTTAGGCAAGTTAGAATCGGTTTCCGCTATACTTTTGCTGATGCACTGGGCTAATTTTCTACATTTCTACCAGCCGCCGACTCAGAAAAAGATCTGGGTCGACCGGATTACCGAAGAGGCCTATCGGCCGGTGCTGAAAGGGCTGTTGGATCATCCGTCTGCGCGGATCACTTTCAACATTAACGGGGTCCTGTTGGATCTTTGGGAAGAATTTGGCCACAAAGATGTGATCGAGATGGTGGGGCAATTACTTAATAAAAAACAGATCGAACTGACCGGTTCGGCGAAATTCCACCCGCTTCTGCCTAAAATTCCCGTGGAAGAGATCAAGCGCCAGATCGAGCTCAATGCCCTGACCATTAATAAATACTTCGGCGACTATCAACCCAAAGGGTTTTTCCCTCCCGAGATGGCCTACGATGCGGTGGTCGCAAAAGCGGCCCAGGAGATGGGTTTTTCCTGGATCATCGCCGAGGAGTTGAGCTGTCCCAGCAGAGTCCAATACGATCGAATTTATCAGGAACAGGAAACCGGAATCACCCTCTTCTTCCGGGAGCGGGAGACCTCTTACAAAATTCTCTCCGGTCAGCTGGGAACGGGGAAGCTATTTTTGGACGAACTCGGAGACAGGGTTGATAAGAACGAGTACCTTTTAACCGGGATGGACGGGGAGACTTTTGGTCATCACCGCCCCGGAATGGATCGGGCTTTGATGGAGCTTCTCTCCCTTGAAGCCGTACCGACCGTTCTCATCTCCGAACTTCCGGAGAAGTTCCCGCAGGTGGAGAGGGTAGAGCCGCGGCCTTCCACTTGGGCGCTGATGGAGAAGGATCTGGAGAAAAAGATACCATTTGCGCGCTGGGACGATCCCGACAATGAGATCCACAAGATGCAATGGGAGTTGACCGAACTGGCGATCAAGACCGTTCGAGACTCGAAAGATCCGGGGAAGGCCCGGGAGATGTTGGATCGGGCGATCCATTCCGATCAATTCTGGTGGGCCTCGGCCCGGCCCTGGTGGTCGTTGGAGATGATCGAAAGGGGGGCGTTTGAACTGAAGGAGGCGGTATTAGCGACTTCCGATGCTCCCGAGGAGACCAAGAAAAAGGCGCAGGAGCTCTACTACTCCATCATCACGGCCGGTTTCGCCTGGCAGAGAAGCGGAAAAGTGGAGGAGATGGCGCAGAGCGAGGATGAGGAGGTGCGGATGCACACCGACGTTTCCCTCCCCGGTTTGCCGAAAGAAGAGATCAAGAAGATGGTTTCTCACTTGGAAGAAGAGCTAAAGGAAGTGACCGGCAACCGCGAATTTGAACGGGCCGCCCTGCTACGCGACCGCATCAAAGAGCTCGAGGGATATCTCTAACATAAACTAGACCGAAGCTGTGGATGAGTTTAAAGATCTTTTCAAAAATATAGTTTTTCAACCGCAAAAGGCCTTTCGGGAGGGTCCCCGCGTTTGGGTGGTGGGGGGAGAGTTGGATGAGAAAAAAGCGGTTTTCAAGACTCCTTTTGGGAAGGATAAGAAGCACGAACCAACCCTGCTGGACGAACACCTCCGCCGCGAAGCGGTGTTCCTAAAGGAGTCTCCCGACTACCTCTCTCTGCACCTTCCCGCCCTCTACAATTCCGGTTTTTGGGAGGGGAGGTTCTGGTATCTCATTGAATGGATAAATCCCGGTAAGCCGCAGAGTTCTGAATCCAGTGATTTCCTGATGTTGGATACATTTTTTACCCCGGGTAATTTGGAGTGGGTTTTGGGAGTTTTGGGAGGCCTGCGCCGGTTCTCTTCGGAACTATCAAACGACCTCCGCGCTGATTTTACCAAGACCGCCTACGAGCTCTCATCCTACCGTCAACTCTTGGAGCCGCAGGGCCGGAAATTTTTCGAAAAAGAGGTTTGGGAAAAGATCACCGGTTTCTTGGAGAGAGCCGAGCCGGTCTACAATCGCCTTAACAAAACGACGGTTACTCACCACGAGTTCTACGGATCACAGATACTCTCGTCTAACGCAAGTTTCAAACTGGCCGATTGGGAGAATGTGGGATGGGGTCACCCCCTGCGCGATTTTACGAATCTTTGGATCCGCGCCTTCCGGCATCCGGACTGGCAGGAAGAATTTTTGGCGGGATTTCGCGCTCGGGTTGGCCTGGAGGAGAGCGATTTCGAAACTCTCTTCGGCGTGGAAAAGATTCTGCAGAACTTCGGTAATCTGGGTTTGCCGGTTCTCAAGGGTGAGAAGTTCTTCCGCAACTGCATTTTGGAAACGATTAAAGAGTAAGGGTCTTGACTTCCGGGATTGATAGCTTTAAGATTTACTTGACTCCTGGCGCAAAGAGTCTTTTTTATTTAAATGAGAAAAATTTTTGGTTTCTTGAGAGAATCTTGGGCAGAACTGAAGAACGTCGTTTGGCCCACCAGAAAACAGGCCGTTCGCCTGACCGCGGCGGTGTTGGCGATCACCTTCGGGGTGGCCGGCTTCGCAGCTCTGTTGGACTATGTTTTTAGCCGGATGTTGAATTTCTTGGTATCAAAATAATGGTCGAACTACAGTGGTACGTCGTTCACACATACTCGGGGCACGAACAGAAGGTGGCGGATGCCCTGAAACAGCGGTTGGAGGCCTTTGGTCTCAAGGAACAGATCACCGATATTCTCGTGCCGACCCAGGAAAAGATCGTGATCGACGCCGGCAAGAAGAAAACCATCCGAGAGCGGCTTTTTCCGGGTTACGTGATGGTGCGGATGATGCTCACCGATGAAACCTGGGGAGCGGTGCGCAACACCACCGGCGTGACCGGATTTGTAGGGGCAGGGGCGAAACCGACCCCACTGCCGGCGCACGAGGTGGACGCGATCCTGAAGTTCACCAAGTTGGAGGCGCCCAAGTTTGAGCTCAAATTCAAGGTGGGCGAGACGGTCAAGGTGATCGATGGGCCGTTCACGGACTTCCTGGGCAAGGTGGACGAGATCGACGAAGAGAAGGGTAAGGTTAAGGTGCTGGTTTCCGTTTTCGGCCGCGAAACTCCCATTGAATTGGATTTCCTTCAGGTCAGCAGACTCTGATGGCTAAAAAAGTTAAAGCAACGCTAAAACTAAATCTTCAGGCCGGGGAGGCCACCCCCGCCCCGCCAGTGGGTTCTTCGCTGGGTCAGTACGGGGTGGCGATCATGGAGTTCTGCAAGGCCTACAACGAGAAGACGGTCGGTTTGAGAGGTCAGGTAATCCCGGCGGTGGTGACGATCTACGAGGATCGTACCTTCACTTTCGTGACCAAAACCTCGCCCACGGCGACCTTGATCAAGAAGGCGGCTGGGATCGAAAAGGGTTCGGGTGTCACTCCGAAAGAGAAGGCCGGAAAAATAACCCGCCAACAGGCGCGGGAGATCGCTGAGCAGAAGATGGTGGACCTGAACGCGAAAGATATCGAAACCGCCGTCAAGACAATCGAAGGCCAGGCACGCAGTATGGGGATCGACGTCGAATAAAATGGGTGGAAGAAAACCAAAAATAATTTCAGCTGAAGCCCCGACGACCTCTGGTGTCGGGGTCCCGACCAAAGCGTCGGGGAAAAACCCCGGGGTTGAAAAAGAAACCTCGAAGGCTAAGGTGTCCAAGCGGGCGAAAGCCGGTCCCAAAAAGGTTCGAGGAAAGAAGTATCGGGAAGCCAGAAAGAAGGTAGAGCCGCGCGCCTACCCGCTGACCGAGGCGGTGAGGCTGGTGAAGGGGGCCGCCACGACCGGGTTTGACGCCGCGATCGACGCCCACATCAATCTGGACCTCGAGAGGGATAAACCGGAGCACCAGCTCCGCAGTTTCCTGGCCCTTCCCCACAGCACCGGAAAGACCGTAAAGGTTTTGGTGTTCGCGGAGGGTGAGGCCGCCAAGAAGGCGCAGGAAGCGGGCGCCGATATGATCGGAGACGATGTCTTAATTGAGAGCATCGCTCAGGGAAAACTTCCCCCGGTCGACGCCGTTGTGTCCACCCCTCTTTTTATGGCTAAGCTGGCCCGAATTGCCCGTTTTCTTGGTCCGAAGGGGTTGATGCCTACTCCGAAATCGGGAACGGTCGTGGAAGACCCTTCGGCGATGGTCAAGGAGTTTAAGCAGGGGAGAATCGAGATCAGGACCGAGACCGCCCCGATCGTCCACGTTTCCATCGGAAAAGTTTCCACTCCGGACGAGGATCTCATCGCCAATCTCAAAGCGGTGGTGGCAGAGGTCAACCGCCTCAAACCGGCGAAGATCACCGGAAACTTCATTCTGTCGGTCTTTCTGGCACCGACGATGGGGCCGTCGGTTAGAGTCGATCTCACCTCACTCTAAATTTTACCTACTTTCCAGTATAGTATACTATTATAGATTTAGGGGGCTTGATTGACTATTGCCATTTGTTATAATGGGCAGGTCCGAAGACAGTGGGGGTCGCAAGACTTAATTATCCCACCGAGGAACAGCTAAGTTACATTCCTCGGGACAGCCGAGGTTTTTTTGTGGTGAGCAGAGTCGAACCATGGTCAACGAAGAAAAGATTAAACAGGTCGAAGAGTTAGCGAAGGAAGCCGCCGAGTCGGGAGCGGTGATGCTCTCCGATTACTCCGGATTAACGGTGGCGGAAATGTCCGAACTCCGCAAGAGATTGATGGCTCTTGGCGCAGATCTGCGGGTCGTCAAGAATACTCTTCTGGGTCTGGCTCTGGAAAAAGCTGGCCTCAAAGATGGAGAATTAGAGGGTCCGACCGCGGCTCTCTTCTCCCTTTCCGCCGATCCCATCGAGAGCATCCGGGTGATGGTTTCCTACCTCAAAGAAAAGGCCAAGGGGGAAGTCAAGTTCGGTTTCTTCGAGAAGAAATCGATGGTCGCCGAGGGATTCGTCGAGCTGGCAATGCTTCCCGGCAAGACCGTTCTGCAGGCTCGCTTGGTCTCCCAGCTCTCCGCCCCGATATACAAACTAGCGTATGTTTTGTCAGCATCACAGCAAAAGCTGGTTACGGTTTTGAATCAGATTTCAAAAACGAGAGGGGGTGACAGTAAGTAACAAGTTGCAAGTAACAAGTTGCAAGTTGGGGAATAGTAACCTTCCCTCTTGAAACCTGAAACTTGAAGCTTGAAACAATCATGGCTGAAGAAAATAAGGAAGAAAAGTTGAGCGAAGCGAAATCCCCCGAAGCTAAAAGCGAAGGTGGGAAGGTTAAGCTCTCCAAGAAAACCGCGGATATTCTGAAAGCGGTGGAGGAGCTCTCGGTCCTGGAGTTGAACGAGCTGGTTAAGGGACTGGAAGAGAAGTTTGGTGTCTCCTCGGCTCCGGCGGCGATGGCCCTGCCTGCGCAGGCAGGCGCTCCAGTTGACGGGGAAGCCGCTCCGGAGGAGAAGGCCGCCTACGATGTCGTTCTAGCGGATTCCGGGGCAAACAAGATCGCGGTCATCAAGGCTCTGCGCGAGATCAACCAAAATCTGGGACTGGCGGAGGCCAAGGGGCTCGCCGATAACCCCGGAAAAGCGATCCTAGAGGGAGCGAAGAAGGAGGACGCCGAATCCGCCAAGAAGAAGCTAGAGGATGCCGGTGCGAAGGTCGAGCTGAAGTAATAATTACCTAAGTTACTTGAGTTACTTTTGTTACTTGTCTTTCTATAGTGTTTCCCTTCGTTTGAGGGCCGTGATGGGTTTCTTCTTCACGCCGATCGGTAGGTTTAGGATTTCGGTCTCTTCCATCACGGCGATCTCACTACCGTCGTAGTATCCGTTCTGGTCGAATCTTTCCCAATCGAAAGAGGCAATGAGGATTTTGTATCGCCCCCGCGGCGCGACGAATTGGTAGTGGCCGACGGTATTGGTGACCCGGCGGTTGACCAACCGTCCCGAGTCGATCTCGATCAGGGACAGCGCCACCGCTTCGACGGGATTTCCGGCGTCGTCTTTGACGACTCCCCAGGTCCTTTCGATCTTGACGGTATCGGCCGTGACCAGCGAGAGGGTCACCACATAGAACCCCGCGATCAGCTGGTTGTAAACGGCGGGGGCGGCGAGGTAGGCAATGCCGGAGAGAACCAGGCCACCGATCAGGATCAGCAGGTTGAACACCGGCCCGTGCCTCCGAAAGAGTCGTTGGATGTGGGCTCCTTCGGGAACCTCCCGCGGGTCAATCGGGATGTTGGTGCCGATGACGGGCTGGTCCTCCACAACCTCAAGCACCCCTCCCCGGTAGACTCGGTCGTACTCCCCGTCCCTCTCTACAATAATTTTTTGAGAAGGGAAGAGGTATCCGGCCTTTAAGGCCTCCAGTTTGTATTTCCCGGGAGTCGGCACGAAGGAGAAGGCGCCGGCTTCCCCGGTTATCTCCATATCGATGAAATTACCGGCCTCTCCTAGCAGACGAACCAAACCACCCGTGAGGGGACTCTTGGTGAAAGAGTCATAGAGGACTCCCCAGGGTTTCTTTCTTTTCTGCCTTTTGAGCAAGAGCGGGAAGAGGGGGATTCGGATGAGGGTGAGAAGGTAGCGGTTGGAGAACGTCAACAGGTCTTCGAGAGTCGACACCCCGGCTTGGAGCAGGAGCCCCAGCAGGGAGAGAGGGATGGCAGCCTTGGAGGCGGCCGCGGCGGCGCGTTTGACCGATTCGGGAAGGTTCTGGACGAGTTGGGTGAGGTTCTCCAGGGCCCGGGAAACTCCGGAGGTCAGGGCTGCGGTAAGCAACCCGACCAGTTTGATGATGTCATCGATGATGCCGCTAGAGGGGATCTCAAAGGTAAGCTCCTGGCTCTCCTGGCTGACCGTACCAAAGAGGTCCGCCGTGGCTCGGACGGTGTAGTTCCCGCTCACGAGCGCGTCGGCGGTGATCTCCCACGATCCCGAAGTGGCGTCGGCGATGGCGATCAGGGTCTGGCTGTAGCCGCGGTCGGAGACGAGAACAACGCTGACGACCGCGCCGGGGTAGCTGAACCCGGTTAGGCGGATTGAGTCTTCCGGCAGACCTTCTTCGTCCCTGGAGATGAGCGTCGGCGGAAGGACCCCATCGCTCAGAGAGGTTCCCGCGATCTGGAGCCTGTTGGTGACCCCGGCCGCGTCGACGGCGTAGATGTAGAGGTTGCCGATGTCCGTGTCCTCCGCCTCAAAGGTGAAATTCACCCGTCCCTTTTCGTCCAGCTTGGCGACGGCTTGGATCTCTTCCGCCCCGTTTTCCACGATCACCTCCGACCAGGGAGCAGTTCTGAAATTGATAATGGAGACGGTGGTGTCCCCTTGGGTTTTGGTGAAGAGGGCGCCGACGCCTTCCCCGCGGGTCTGGGCAAAGGCCAACCCCGATAGGAACGAAATGGAGAAGAGGAGGATTAAGATTTGGGCAAGCCGATGCATTACTTTACATATAGCATTTTGCTATTGATTTTTGCTATGATTTGCCTAATGTCTGTCCCTGCCCAGGGTCCGATTACGATCTACACGCCCGCGCCGATTTCGATGGTCGGTTCTCCTCCACCCGGCCACCGGTTCAAATTCCGAGTTCGAATCAAAACTGTTCTCTCCGCTCTGGCGGTCTTCGGGATTGTCTCCGGGTTCTATCCCCTGGTTGGGGAGGTCCGGGGCGTGCTGACGCAGGGCGGCAGCGCCGTCACGCTGGACAAAGTTCTGGACGAAAATTTCAACTTTTCGCTGGCGGGGAACTTGGAAGGATCCCAACTCATCTCGACCACCACCGACTCCGATCCGCTGGTCGTCAACAGCACCGGTCTGGTGGACAATCTGAACGCCGATCTTCTGGACGGCCAGTCCGGCAGCTACTACATTGACACATTCCCTGCCACCGGTTGGACGGATACCGGTTCGATTGTGCGGTTGGTAACTTCCACCGACCTGGTGGGGATCGGCACCACCGCTCCGGAGGAACCCCTGCACGTTTTTCGCTCTGTTACCACCGGAACCGATTCTCTGGTGAAATCCGGCCTCTTCGACCTCTTCCTCTACGCCGACGACGCCACTCCCGGTACCAATATCTATATGGGGGTTCAGGGCCGTGCTCGATACTACGGTGTTTCCGGCGAGACAGCTTACGCCGTTACGGGAGTGCGGGGGAGCTTTCTCAATATGAGCTCCGGCGACGTCACCGAGGCGGTGGGGGTCTACACCACGGTCGGGAACAACAGCACGGGAACGATCGACCGCGCCATCGGTTTTTACAATCCCGGGATCGCCAACCTCTCCACCGGAACGATCAACGAGGCCTATGGCCTCTTGGTGGGAAGCCTGATCAACAGTGGGGGAGGGGTCATCACGGACAACTACGGCGTTTACATCAGTAACCAGAGCTGTGCCGGCTGTACCAACACCTGGGCGGTCTATGCGGAATCAGGGGATAGCTATCTCAACGGCAATCTGACGATCGGCGAGAACCTCAAGACCACCGCCAATGCCACCAACGCCCTCAATCTGTTGAACAACGGGGTGAGCCTCGAATCTTACTTCAGTATCCAAATGAACCTCGACAACGATGCCGACGATTCCGGTGAGCAGTTCAAGGTTGTGACGGACGGCGGCGCCACGTCGCTCTTTGTGATCAACGATGACGCCACGGTGGGGATCGGGACAGACACTCCCGATGAGGGTCAGGTGGAGGTCAAAGGCGGAACGGTGTGTATCGACGACGACTCTGATGACAGCGCCACCTCCTGTATCGCTTCGGAATCGGATGCTCGGCTGAAGACCAACGTCACTCCGATCGAAGGGGCGTTGGATAAGCTACTCTCTATTCGAGGGGTGGAGTTTGATTGGAAGTGGAATGATCCGGAAATTTTGGCCCAATATCCCTTGATATCTCGCTTCGAAAGCCAGCCCCACTCTCTGGGAGTGATCGCTCAGGAAGTGGCCACGGTCTTTCCGGAGGTGATCATGGCTGAGAAAGCGGGTGGGGAGTTTCTCCAGGTGGACTACAGCCGGTTGGTCCCTCCGATCATCGAAGCAATCAAAGAGCTCTCGGCAAAAGTTTCAGACCTCTCCGTGAATGAATCGGGGGATCTAACTTCTTCGGGAGATTTGGTTATTCCTGCTAAGTTGGAAACCACCGAAGGGGTATTTGAAAAACTCACCGCAACCGTTTTGGGAACCTTCGAGAGTTTGATTGTCAAGACAGCCGAGATTGCCTCCGCCGTCGTTGAGAATCTCAGGGTTAAGTTCCTCACGATCGGGGAGAGCTCCGCTCCTACGGGAATTACAATATACGATAGAGCAAATGGGGAGCCCTACTGCGTTGCCGTTAACGAGGGAACCGTGGTCACGGCCGCCGGTATTTGCGAGTAGCTCTTTAGCTTTTTCAGACAGGAGGCACAGAACCATTTCCCTAAATATTTTTGGAGATTGGGACGGAATTTTCGGTTCGAGCTTAGTTTGGAGTGGGCAACGGCATGCCCGGCCATAAATCCCTTGCCGCAATTTTCACATTTTCTTGCCATAACCTGAAGAGTTTATCACAATTTTTCACTAGAAAAATTGCTAGGTTTTCGAAGGAAGCCGTCCAAGTGTTTATTGCTTCAGAAGGTTCTTCTGCGCTAAGCTGTAATAATGAGTTTTTCTCCCGAAGAAATCCGCGACCTGGTCAAGGCCTGGGTGGCGGTTTCGCTGGCGATTGCGATTGCGATCTTGGGATTTGAATCTATCTCCACCTTGGGTCTGCCGATCCTGATCCGGGCCTTTGCGATTTACTCTATCACCGTCGGTTTCTCCTTCGTCGCCCACGAGGTCCTGGGCCACAAGTTCCTGGCCCAGCGCTACCACCTCTTCGCCGAATTCCGGGCCGACGACCTGTTCCTGCTCCTGGCAATTCTCCTTTCGTTCACCGGTTTTGTCTTTGCGGCTCCAGGGGCGGTGGTGATCGGAGGAGTGACGCGCGTCGACACCTACGGGAAGATCGCCGCGGCCGGAGCGGTGGTGAACATTATTCTGGCGTTGTTCTTCGGTCTCCTCTCCTACGCCGGAGTTTCCTTAGTTCTCCCGCTCTACGATACCCGGGGGATAGATCTAGTCGCCTCCAGCTACCAGATCAACGCCTGGTTGGCTCTTTTTAACCTCTTGCCGTTGGGGATTTTGGACGGAGCGAAGGTGCTGAAGTGGGACCGGAGGGTGTGGGCGATTCTTTTCGTGGTTGCCGCCGCACTCTTCTTTAGAGGCATCTGAATCCCGATAAATACCCACCGCAGATGTGCTATATTCTAATTGGCCTGCCTGGTTCGTTTGGCCGGTGAGCAATTCCGCAAACTTGCTTAGCAGGGACCCTCAATTTCCTCGGTCCTTGGGCCGGGGATGCGGGGACCCACTTTTCTTTACGTGGGATTTGCTCAGCTCAAAGAGCCGACGACCGGGTGGGCTTTCCCTTTTTCCTATTTCTTCTTAAGCTGATTTTCGAGTTGGCGTTCGATTTCTTCCTGATTGAGAGGTTCCAGCATCTGTTTGAGTTCAGGATCATGGGTGACATCCACCCCCATTTTTTCCAGTATTTCGGCCAGGATTTTGAGGATTTTTGTATTCTCCTGTTCGGTAATGGTGTCGATCTGTAATCCCATTTCCTCCCGCAGACTGTTGATCCGTTCCTGACGGTTTTGGGTAATGAGGACGAAGATGGCTAGAATGATGGCCTCGAGTGAGACTGTGGTAGTCAGAAAAATGTGGGGGAAAGGATCAAACGGGTTTACCCCGGGTATTACCCCCGAGTTGAGCACCAGCCAGGTACCAAACCAGGCGATATTAAGAAAGAGGAACTCGGTCGTTCCGAAGACCGCCGCAATCCGATCCTCCAGCTTCTCGATCCAGGAGCGGCGCGCCCGCATCTTGGTCTCGATGCTCTCGATGGCGGTTTGGATTATCTGCTGGCGAACATTTTGGTTGAGCACCTTAGAGGCATTCTAACAGTATTCCCGTGTTAAAATGTTAATATTCGCCGGTGTAGCTCAGCGGTAGAGCACCTGTTTTGTAAACAGGTTGTCACAGGTTCAATCCCTGTCACCGGCTCCAGAAGACGCTAGGGTGGCAGAGCGGTCAAATGCGCCTCGCTGTAGACGAGGTGCCCTTGTGGCTACGGGGGTTCGAATCCCTCCCCTAGCACCAACAGTGCCGACATAGCTCAGTTGGCAGAGCGCATTCTTGG
>Ga0209431_10002108_pt1 | contig 16210 bp, 25 predicted proteins | sample RifCSP13_3_FD_184021 | JGI IMG/M metagenome (GOLD analysis project Ga0209431, IMG submission 184021) | Soil microbial communities from Rifle, Colorado - Rifle CSP2_sed 13_3 (SPAdes) (version 2) | ecosystem: Environmental > Terrestrial > Deep subsurface > Rock core/Sediment | place: Rifle...
GGGCCTTCCACTTTGGAGTAGCTGGTGCCAGCGCCTGAAAGCGAGATGGTGGTATCGCCTCCGCCTGCGGCGGGCGCTGCCGGTGCAGCCATTGCAGGCGTGGGTTTTGGTGCTGCTGCCGCTGCCTGCGCGGCTGAAGGCGCGGTAGCGCTCCTTGCCTTGGGGTTCTTGGCAAGCGGAGTGACTTGTTCAAGTTTCTTTAACGCCTGCTCGGCCGTCAGCTTGTCTGCCTTTTGATACTGGGCGATCATCTTGTCGCCTATCTTGGTGTTGCGGATGATGGTGTCGATAATCATCTTGGCGTTTCTGTCGGCAGTCTGGCGGTAGTTCCTTATCCAGTAGGGGTCGCCAAAGTATTCTAGTTGCCTGATTTGATAAATAAGATCGACGACCTCGCCAGTGACAATTTCAACTGTTATGTTCAGGTCTGCCGAGAGATCCTCGCCAGTGACAGGGTCGGCGCCCTTCTCTGACCACTTGTACGTGACATATATCCTGTCTGCGTGGGTCTGCATAGTAAAGCCAGAACTTCTCAAGTCGTTCTGTATGCTTGCGACGTCGGCCTTGTCTGTTATCTCTATCGGGATGCGATAAATGCCAAGCTTGTTTCCGTGGAGCGGGTAAACGCCCCTCTTGGCGGTTTCAGACAACATCGTCCACACTCTGTCTTTGAGTAAGGCAGACATTCTGTTTTAGCTAGGATTACAAATAGCCTAAAAGTATTTCGCTTATCTGCCTGTCAAGGTTTGGGCGATCGAGCTGGTGTGGGCGGCTGAACGACTCTGCCAATAATAAATACAATGCCGCCGAGAATAAGGAGAATAGCGCCTTTGTGACTTGGTTGCGCACAATAACTATGTCTCAGGCCCCGCCTTCTGGCTAAGGGCCTTGTAGTTGCAGCTGTATCATGATTTCCTCCGCCAAGATCAGTGCTAACCCAGATGCCTCAATGACTGACGAAACAAGCGTGAACCTTTTCGTAACGTAAAGTTCGAATTAATCGATAAAGTTTTTATGCATTCTTACTCATCGTCCGGGCAGGTCATTTCCCTTATAGCTTTATAGCGTTTTTCCATTTCCTCCGCCTTTTCTGTAACCTGCTCCAATGAATACTGCGGCTTGGGAAAGAACCACCGTATCCCCACCTTGTGGCCTATGCCATCCATGTCGTGTATCATGCCACGGTCTGCCTCGACGCCATACTTTTCGTCGATGACATGCTCCTGCACCTCAAGCCCCCTCTTGGTCTTGTCCTCCATTACCAGGTGCGGAGGCCTGTCATAGATGAAGTAAAAGTGTCCCCTCTTTACCAGGTCAGATGGGTCTATCTGCACGTACAAAAATAGGGAGGGTAGTGTTTATTTCTCTATCGGGTTGCCTATCATGTTGCCCCACTCGGTCCAGGAGCCGTCGTAGTTGCGCACTGACGGGTAGCCGAGAAGGTATTTCAGAACGAACCAACTGTGCGACGAGCGCTCGCCAATCCTGCAGTAGCAGATGACGTGCTTGTCTGCCGTCACCCCTTTGCCCTCGTACAGCGCCTTCAATTCGTCGGCGCTTTTGAATGTGCCGTCCGCGTCCTTCACGGCCTGCGCCCAGGGGATGTTCTTTGCGCCGGGTATGTGGCCACCGCGCTGGGCGTGTTCCATCGGGTACTCTGGCGGCGCGGTGATCTCGCCCGTGAACTCTTTTGGCGACCGCACGTCGACTAGCACGGTCTGCTCCATCCTCTCAAGCGCCCTGCGCACGTCGGGCATATAGGCGCGCACGCCCTCGTCTGCAGGGTTTGCCATGTATTTTGTGGCCGGCGCGGAAGGCTCGTCTTTTGTGTATTCGCGCTTTTCCAACTCCCACTTTTTGCGGCCGCCGTTCATTATCCTGATCTTCCTGTGGCCGTAGTACTGGAATACCCAGAACGCAAAGGCGGCAAACCAGTTGTTAAAGTCGCCATACATTACAAGTTCGATGTCAGGCGTCGTGCTGACCCTACTCATCAACGCTTCAAACTGCTGCTTGCTTATAATGTCCCGTCTTACAGGGTCGTTTATGTCGCGCTTCCACCAGACAAGGTGCGCGCCCTTCAGGTGGCCCTGCCTGTACGAGTTTTCAGGGTCATAGTCCACTTCGAGTATCCTTATTTTCGGGTTGTCAAGGTTGCCCGCAACCCAGTCGGTTTCGCAGAGCACTTCGGGATGAGAATAGTTCGCCATGAGAGAATATGGCGTGCCGTGTATTAAAGATCTTTGGAGGAGGTAAAGGCATTTTAAGACCCGCGATGTGCATAGCAGTGCGGGATGGTCAAGATCCGCAGCGTGGCGATTATCACAAAGAGAAAGAATCCCGACGCTATTGCGGCGGCTACGAAAATAGCGAGGATTTTGTCTGCAGGAGGAGTATCAGCGCTAACCATGCCGCCCCTCAGGATAAGGGGCTGCAAGGCGCTTGCGCCTGAAATGGTCGAAAAGGCGGTCGACCTTGTCGTCGCAATCGGAGGCGACGGCACGACGCTCAAGGCTTTCAGGATGGTGCCGGGCAAGGTTCCGCTCCTTTCGATAAACATCGGCGGCCACAGGGGCATCCTTTCCGAGATTGACACCAGAAACGTGGAAGACGCGGTCGCCGACATACTTGCAGGCAGGGGCTTTTACGACTCGCGGCTGAGGATCCAGGCGTCGTCGGGCAAGACTAGGTTCCCGCCGGCCCTAAACGAGATAATGATTACAAGGGCAGACCTCACCCGGACTCCAACCTACACTATAAAGCTGATGGGCGACGAGATAATGTGCAGGATGGACGGCGTCTTCATATCCACTCCCACCGGCTCGACGGGGCACTCGCTCTCGGTCGGCGGGCCGGTGCTGCACGAGGGCATGGACTGCCTCATACTGACGCCGGCCGCCCCGGTGAACAGGCTCCCACAGATAGTCGTGCCCGTCGAGGACATCCTAGTCAAGAGCACGCACAGGTCGTACATTGTTGTGGACGGACAGGAGAGCTTCAAGATAGAAGCGGGGCAGAAAATAAGGATCTCCCGCTACAGGCAGGACGCTAGGTTCTTGCGCCTCCACAAGAAGGGAATGAGGCAGCTGGAAAAACTTGGCTTCTGAGGTCCTCGATGCAAGCGCCTTTTACGCCGGCACGGCATTCCTCTTGGGAAAAGAGTGCTACACCACAAGCTTGGTCCTTGAAGAGATAAGGCACATCAAGAGCGCCGCGCTTGACGGGCTAATAGACGCGGGCAACCTGAAAATCCTCGACCCGGACCCGTGGCACCTCAGTGCGGTGAAAAAGGTGGCGGAAAAAACAGGCGACCTGCAAAAGCTGTCGAAGGCAGATATTTCTGTATTGGCGCTTGCAATGCACCTTGGCACTGCACTTGTAACGGACGACTATGCGCTTGCAAACGTTGCCGCGACAATAGGCATCAGGGTCAGCTCGTCGTCGGGCAAGGCCCTCAAAGAGACAAGGAAATGGACAGTTTACTGCAGCGCCTGCGGCAAGGCGTTTGGCATAAGGGAAACAGAGTGCCCACTGTGCGGCAACAAGCTGAAAAGAAGATACAGGATCACCGGATAGGGTTCCAGTACGTCGCCCAGTCTACCATCAAGCCGTCGTACAGTCCGACGTTTTCGTATCCTGCAAGCTTGAACTGCATTTATTTCTGCGACGCCCTGACGCTCGAGTGGCAGTAGCAGACTATCTCCCTGTCAGGAGTTATGCCCTTGCATTCAAACTCTTTCTTCAGGCTTGCCGAGTCCAGAAACGCAGAGCCGCTCTCCCCCCACCTCCTGCGCCCAGTCGTGCAAGACGAAATCAGGTATCCTCGCCTGCATGCGCTCAACAGCCGTGCGGGCGTCGATTACAAGAAACGACTGGTCGGACATTTTCGACTTTATCATTTCAGCGTCAATACGTATCTCTGGCCTCGGCTTTGAAGTAAACTGCGTCGGCATTGGCTTGTGTTTCTCCCTACTCACGGTCAGGCCAAGGCCTTCCACGCCGGGTATCCGCATTCAAGCATGGCCGTGTTAAGGTGGCCATAGTACATCAGGCTCCACGCGACCCTTGCGGCTGCAGGGTCGTCCTGCTCGCCGTAGACTACCACCTTTTTCGCGTCGTCGATTCCAAAACTGCCAAATACCTTTTCTGCCGCCGTGCTTTCATGCACCAGGTTTGCGCCAATCTGTCCACCACAGTCACCATTTCCAGGCCAAGCGGAAGGCGTTTAAGTGCCCGAAGCGGTATGACATCTGCCCCCGGGTGTCGAGGTTTGCTGAAAGCCACGTGCTGTCAACGGTCACGGTCATGTCATTTCGTATGCGCCATGATTTCATAATTCATTAGCTTTCAAAGAGCGTCCTTTGCACTGGGCTGTCCTGCCGGGCCATCGTGTCAAGGACTTTTCTCACGCGCTGCGCACGCGCAAGCCCAAATCCCGGTATGGTCGCAAGTTCTGCTGCAGTCGCACAAAGCGCCCTCTGAGGTGTCTTGAATTTGTCCAGCATCCTTGCCGCCAGTTTGTCGCCTACGCCTGGCACCGACGACAGAACCGACAACTGCTGCAGGTAGAACGGGTTTTCCTTCCTTATCTTCTTCAGAAGCGGGCCGGAAGTCTTGTTTTGCAGTCCCCTGTTTGCCATAGCGAGCAGGAGGATCGCCGTTTGCTCGGCATCAGGCGCTTGGATGACAGGTATCCGAAATTCCATCGCCACCGTGGCAAGCGCCTCAAGGGCAAGCCGCGTGCGCTCGGCCAGCCTCCTTGCCTTGCCCTGCTCAGTGCCTTCAGGGATTTCCTTGAGAACGGCGATGTCACCCTGGATTACCACCACGGGCTTGGCATAATACTTGACAAGCTCGGAGCACTGCACGTAAAGCCTGCCGTCGTATATCGAACTGACGAGATCGTGCACCGTCTTCCGCTCGACTGCGACTTCTGGCGACACGACATAGTCGCCTACCGCAAGTTGGGCAAAGTCAACTGCTGCGCCTGCAGTGCGCAAGAGGTCTGGAATTCTGCTTGGGCGCTCCCGCTCGTCGACTACGATTCGTGTCGGCACGAGAATGCTAGTCTCGCCGGGGCTATATTATTTCACTCGGCCTTTGGCTTGGGACCTGCACCCTGGCCGCCGCGTATCATCTCGTTTATCTTGGCCTCGACCTCCTTGAGGTTCTCTTTTACGCGGGTTTCCTGCTTTTCAAGAACCTTGACGCGAGTGGCAGAAAGCTCTTTCTTTTCCTCCAGCTCTTTGATTACGTCGTCCTTCTTGGACTTGACCATGACGGAACCGGCCGCCTTGTAAACCGCGTCGTCCGCGCCGACCTTTTTCAGCTCTTCAAGGGCGCGGTCGGTCTCGACGCTTTCCACCTCCATCTGCTGCTTCTGCATCATTATAGCCTGGAGGTTCTGCTGAAGCTGCTGTAATCGCGATACCTGCTCTCTGAGCCACGGCGGGAGTTCCTGTTCACTCATGTTCGCATGACGTTACCCTGACCAACATAAAATCATAGCGTTGAGCTTTCGACGCACTTTAGAGAAGCATCCGCAAGCCGCAGGTACGAGTTTACGTTCGCGCGAAGCGAAGAAAGGTCGTCAGTTTCTATGGAAAATGTGATAAAAGAGCCCCTAAGGGACATGTCGAGGCTTTCGTTTTTGCCCTGCAGCTTTTTCATGTCGGGCGCCAGGGCAGAGAAGACGGACCTTGCCCTGCTTCCGGCCCTGATAGTTATCTCAGTTCTGCAGCTTGTCGACGTCAATGTCATATGCCCCCGACGCGATCTTGTAGCTGCACTTGGGGCACTCCCATATCCCTGACGCGATGCGGGAAAACTGTAGCGACCCGCACGAAGGGCACCTGCGCTTCTTGTGCAAGGTGCGATACACCTTGCCGAAACGCTTGCGCACCGTCGCGCCAAACTTTACACCGTGGCCCTTCAGGGCCGTCGAGCTTCGCTTACCGGCCATAGTTCGTTATCTCCTTTATCTTGGCCCGTACTTGCTCTCCTTTAATCCTTGCTGTCTCGGCGGCCTTCTTTATCTGATCCGGCGTGAACGCGCCCGCGTGTCCCTTTTGAAGCGCGCAATAGCCCTCGTCCGTGGTCGATATGGTTATCCTCGCGTCCATGCAGCCTTCCTCTTCCGACGACGGATCGACAAGTATCGCGTCGCCTATCCTGACCTGCGTTATCGAAACCGGGACCGTCGTGACAGGCATCGGCATGATTTTGCCCGTGTCGACCACCTTGTCGCCTTGCATTTCAAGCACCGGTATCTTGGCAGTCAGGATTGCGCTGACGGCTGCATATGAGGTTGCGTCAAACAGGTTGCCGTCGGCGTTGACTATGGAGCAATCCACGAATATCGTGTAGACGACCTTGCCTGACACCAATACCAGTTTGCTGAGGTCGACCATCTCCGACTCGCGGATTCCCCTGTCGACCACCCTTGCGAGCTCTATCGTTTCCTCGTCAGGCGGCCCGGGCTCTGCGTGTGGCGACGCTATGGGTAGGACTTCTCCTGAGACTATGAGGGCACCTTTGTCCTCTAGGCCCTCAAACGGCTCACCCGTCGCCACCTTCACGCCTGCGATGACTTCCGAGTTGCCCAGCTTTACGCGCGCAGACCCGTTGGCCTTCTTTATGACGTCCACTTCTATCTCCAGAGGGCGCTGCTCATCAAAGGCGCGCTCGTCAAGCCTCTTGCCTTTTGCAAGGTTGTCGAGCATCTGCTGCTTGCGCAGATGCTCTACTATTATCGTAGAACGCTTTGATACGCTCATTGTTCTTCCTTGACCTCCGTCTCGTTTCCAAAATACTTTTGCATCAGCGCCTGGCGCTGGATGTCGTAGACCATCTTGCATCCTACTATGGCCTTGTCGAGGCACTCGGTGAACTGCTCCTGCGACAGCCTGCCGTCAAGCTGCATCAGGGTCACCTGCCCAAGCGTCGGCATGTACGCGACTGGCATGTCTGCGCCGCCTTCCTTGTCTTCCGTGTCGTTGATGTCAAGCACTATCTTTTCATCGACCTTTCCAGCAGCGCACGCGGCGACGATGTCGCGCATGTTGATGCCGGCGTCCGCAAGTGCGACTGACGCAGCCGTGATGCCTGCGCACCGTGAGCCTCCGTCCGACTGCAGCACCTCGACAAACACGTCGATTGCTGCCCGGGGATAGTCCTCGAGCATCAGGGCCGGCTCAAGCGCCTCGCGCATCACCTTGGATATCTCTACTTCCCTCCTCGACGGCGCCGGGTTCTTGCGCGTGTCAGTCGAGAAGGGCGACATGTGGTACCTGCACCTGAGGACGCACCGGTCTGGCTGCGCAAGGTGCTTTGGGTGTACTTCCCTTGGCCCGTACACCGCTGCAACTATTTTGTTCTTGCCAAACTCTATGAAAGCTGAGCCGTCTGCGTTTTTGATCGTGCCGACGGTTATCTTGACTTCGCGCAGCTCGTCAATCGTGCGCCCGTCAGTCCTCATGCCGTTTTCATCTATCAGATTTCTTGTTTGAGTCATTTTTCACTTTCAACCTCCAGTTCTTCCTCTGCTCGTTCGGCAGAGTCCGCAGCTGGTTCTGCGGGCTTGGGAGCCTCGACGTTATTTGCCGCCGGCGCCGCTTGCGGCTCGTCCGGAACGTTCAACAGAACTCTTATTCTCTGGGTCAGGTTTGCCGTGTGGGCCTCCTCTTCGACCATCCGTATGGCCCTGACTGCCATGCTTATGCCCTCCGGCGTTCTGCCAGTCACCACGACGACGCCGTTCTGGCCTATCAGCACGCGCGTCTGTGTAGCCTGCTCGATTGTCTGTATCATCGAGCCCCGCTTGCCTATCAGCCTTGGCACGCGCGTCGCAGATATCTTCAAGAGCTCGCCCTGTGACACTTTGCCAAGATCACGGTCCTGCAGCGTGAGCATCGGGTCGCGCGTCCTGTCAAACAGAGCCACCCTTGCCGTTATCATGTCGCCCACTGCAAGGTGCTTGCTCATGTCGTCCCGTGCCGGCGAAAAGTCGCGCCCAAAAACATCGGAAGCCGGCAGATGTGCAGAGAAGCACGAGTTGATGTCCACCTCCCACGAAAGCGACGTGTGGTCGACTATTTTGCCTATCACGAGGTCGTTTACCCTTGGTATGTAGACGCCCGAGAGCGGGATGACCTTGGCCCCTTCGCGGCCTGTCTCTGCAATGCCAATCCGGGTGGCGTAAAGCGCGTTTCCGGACTTGACGACGTTCATCAGCGGTCTGTAGTTGCCTTCAGCTACCCTGTCTCCGGGTATGACGTATCTCCTGCGAATGTCGTTCATTATCAATTCACCACGGGATAAACCCCGTTGGAAAACGTATTGCTCATTTTTGTCTCTCCTTGGTAGCCAGTACTAATATCTGACTTATATTTTAAGTGGCGGCGCTACCCCTCTTTAACCTCGGCCGTACCCTTGGTCACCGAGCCCAGCCTGTCTAGGAACGTGCCCCGCAGGCTGGCGTTCATCTCGATAGTGACGCGCAGCGACCCGTCCGAGAGCCATTCCTCGCCCTTTAGCTCGCCCGTGGACTTTATCACGCTGTAGGACTGGCCGGCGTACTGCGGAGGCACCCTCACTATCAGCTTCAAAGTCTCCGATTTCAGCGGCAGTATGGCCCTGAGCGCGTCGACCACGTCTTTGGCCTGGTCTTCCGCGCGCTTGTGCGGGTCTATGCTCACTCTAGCTTGGTCCATCGCGGCCTCTACCCTCATTACGGGGTGTGGCACGTGTGTCTTGGGGTCGACAAAGCTTTGGTGGATGTAGGCGACAATCTGCTTGCGCTTTTCATCGACCATCTTGCGGCGCTGGTCCGTCGTCAGGTTGAGCTCGCCCCGAGCCATTATCTGCTTGGCAACCTCTGTAGGGTCTGTGGTCTTGAAGTGCTTCATCAGCTTCTCCGTCGAGGCCCGAGAGCCCTTGTTTGCGTCAGAGTAGACCTCGTCTGACACCAGTATCGATGAAATGTCGGCCCGCTTGCCCAGCTTGTACTCAAGTGCCGGGTCGGGCTTGACCAGTAGCTCGAACTTGTCGCCCTCAACCGAGAGGCGAACTATCGTGAAGTTACTGAATGGTTTTGGCTGACTATCTCTTGGCATTTGAATTAGTCAATGAATCTAGGTTGTCGTGAGTATTTAAGGTCGTTCGATTTTGAGTTATTCGCGTTTAGGGATTGTAATCGTGAACTTGTCTGTCATTTCCGGTATTTTGCTTCCGGCGGTATTCATGCGTGTCAGGACAAGCGAGATAATTTTTGCAAGTTTCGGTAGATTTTTAAGGACGTTTTGGCGAAGTTTCGTAGTATTGGCCTCTCCCTCGGTGGAAGTTGTTGAAAAATCCGATGAAAGAATAGTTGTCAGGTTTACAAATGTCCCGCGGCAATACGTGAACTCCCTGCGCAGGCTTGCGATAAGCGAGGTCCCGACGCTTGCCATCGACGACGTCGTGATGCTGGAGAACTCGTCGGTCATGCACGACGAGGCAGTCGCGCACAGGCTCGGGCTCATCCCGCTGCGCACCGACCCCGGCAGGTTCGTCATGCCCCACGAGTGTGATTGCGGAAGCGCGCTTGGCTGCTCAAAGTGCAGGGTTCTGCTCGTGCTAGACTCTGAAGCGACTGACAAGAGCAAGGAGGTCCTTTCGGGCGAGCTCGTTTCAGAAGACGAGACGGTCAAGCCTGTGAGCAAAGACATTCCGATAATCGCGCTTGCACCAAGCCAGAAATTAAAGTTCGAGGCGTATGCAAGGCTCGGCACCGGCAAACAGCACGCCAAATGGCAGCCAACGTCGGCGGCGGTAGTAAAGGACGGCAAGGACGAAAATGAAATCATCCTGATGCTGGAAACAAACGGCGCGCTCACTGCAGAGGAGATACTGAAAGAAGCCGCGGAGAGATTGCAGGCAAAGGTCAAGAACTTCAAGCAAGTCGTTGGATCACTAAAGATCCCCAAGAACGCCTAGGTACGTTTATTTGGGGATACAAGTTTTGATTAGGAGCGTATAGAGACGTATGTTCGCTAACACTCTAGTTGATAACACAGTGTGGATCCTCCGCGGCGCAGCCAAGAAAACCAAGGCCCCAATCTGGAGGGACCTTGAAAGGCGCGTGTCCGGCCCCAGGTCCAACAAGAGCGAGGTCAACCTCGGCACGCTTGCGCAGGTCACGAAGGCAAATGAAATCGTAATGGTCCCGGGCAAGCTGCTAGGCACTGGCAGTATTGGCCACAGGCTGACCGTTTGCGCGTTTTCGATATCAGAGTCGGCGGCCAGAAAGTTAGGCCAGGTCGGCGGCAAGGTAATCACCCTTGAAGACCTGACAAAAAAATACCCGGAAGGAAAGGGAGTGCGAATAATTGGCTGACAACCAGAAACCGCAGACAATCGTAGTCGACGCTACAAACTGCATCGCAGGCAGGATGTGCTCGCATGTTTCCAAGTTGCTGCTGCAGGGCAACAAGGTTGCCATTGTGAACGCGGAAAAGGCAATGCTTTCAGGCAACCGCTACATGACCATCAGGGAAGCGAAGGAGTACCTTGAGATCAATTCGGTAACAAACCCCATCCACGGCCCGTTCCACCCAAGGCGCCCCGACACCATTCTTACCAAGATGGTGAGGGGAATGGTGCCGAAGCAAAAGACCCACGGCATAGAGGCCTTCCAGCGCCTTAGAGTATATATCGGGGTGCCGGAAGAAATGAAGAGCGCCAAGATGCAGTGCTTTGAAGATTCCAAGATAACAAGGCCCGAAGCCAACTACATTTCGATGGGCGATGTCGCCAAGCAAATAGGATGGAAGGGAGCGGCATGACTACCAAGGTAGAGCTATATCCAGGTCAAAGAAAGACAAGCAAGGCAGTGGCGACGATAAGCAAGGGCACAGGCAAGGTAAGGATAAACAATGTCCCGGCAGAGCTCGTGCAGCCAGAGGTTGCAAAGGAGCTTGTTCTCACCCCGCTCACTCTGATTGGCGAGCAGCGCAACAAGGTGGACATCAACGTCAAGGTAGCAGGCGGCGGATTCATGGGCCAGGCCTTTGCAAGTGCAGTCGCAATCTCTCGCGCGCTCACCGGCGAGGAAAAGGCCAACAAGGACCCCAAGGACCACCCGTTCACAAAGAGCGTCCGAGAAGAGATACGCAGAAAGCTGACTGAATATGACCGCCACTTGCTGGCAGGCGACCACAGGCAGTCAGAGTCGAAGAAGTTTGGCGGCCCCGGCGCAAGGCGCAGAAAGCAGAAATCGTACCGTTAGTTCTTTCCTGTAAGCGTATAGACGCGGTACATCCGGTCAGTCACCCTGTTGCGGTACTTCCACGCTTCAGCGCTCAGCTTCATTTCTGAAAACAGCGCCTTCTCAGACGGGTGGAGCAACTCGTACACATCCTCGCCGATTGATATCGTGTTTGGCGCTGTGAGAGAAGTTATCTTGGCGGCCACATTCATGCAGTAGCCCAATATGTCGATGGGAGAACTCTTGTCGTGTCCGTACTGTACTATGACGTTTTCGCCCACATCCATCCCTATCTTGACCCCGAGCTCGGGATAGTCGTACTGGTTAAGTATTGGATTTATGCCGTTTTTGACGACTGTTATCATCGAGTGCGCGCACTGGACGGCCCTATCACAGGCTGCGAGCTTGTTGTAGCTTGCCGGAAAGAACGCTATAACGGCGTCGCCCACGTATTTCAGCACAAAGCCGTTGTGGCTCTCTATCACCGATGAAATCTCGTGTGTAAAAGCGCGGATTATTGTAACAAGTTTGTCGACAGGGAGCGTCATGCTCATGTTGGTCGAGCCCACCAAGTCGGCGTACATTATGACAAGAGGGATCTTGCTGCTGACGTGGTTCAGGAGATAATCCTGGCCGGGCTTGAGCGAGGAGTCGTATTGATAGCGTCGCTTGAGCGCCCGCCACAGCCTGTCCTGCGTCTGGGCGACGAGTGTTTCCGAGTCTATCACGGCCGAGCCCTTTTCAGAGCCGCCCATCATCATGCCCACGAGCGACTTGCTCGTGCTGTCATCGTGTTTTTTTTCCTTCGAATATTCCTTCTTCTCGTCCTTCTTGGCTTTAGTCGGCAAGGTCAGCCTTTTCGGTATTGGCAGCAGGGAGATTTAAAGTCATTGAGAATATATGCTGGTACGGCGTCACCTGTGGGGATGAGGATACCGTTCAAGGGCAGCGATCATTTTTGCCAGCAGGTAAACGCGGCGTTTGAAAAGATCCAGGAAAGCTACCTTGAGTCGATAAGGCCTGTCATAGAGATGCGCAAGGCAAACGCGATGCTTGGCGACGGCACGGTCACACAGACAGACACGTTTGACCCGCAAGACGTCCAGAACTTTTACCAGCGGCTTGAAAACCAGCTTGAAGGCTGGCTGAAAAGCGGGATATCGCGTTCAGAAACAGACGACCTGCACAGGTTGTTCTGCCAGTTTAACAAGGATGTCGGAAAATACTTCATTACAGGCTATTTCGGTGTCCAGTTCCACGCACTGCCGTACTACAGGGTAGACAAGCGCGTCATCGAAGTCCAGAAGGAGCTTGCAGGAATTGCAGACAGCGCGACTGTGATATTTTCAGACATGACGGGCAAGGCCGACAAGGCGCTCCATAAAGAACTGGCAAGGCGGGGCTTTGCGGACATGGAGTTCCAGGAGCTTTTCACGAAAATGTTCGAGGACGAAAGCCTTGCCGACGACCTAGATAGGAAAGCCAGGGTAGTCGAGGAGCAGTTCCCTGAGTTTCAGGGCATGGGCGAAAAAAAGAACAAGCTGTTTGCTGAGTTGAACGACCTGCTGATAGAACTGTACCAGACAGCGCCGGCTGCGCTTGACCACAACAGGTTGATGCAGGGCGAGGAAGGGATCTGCACCTATTTCGATATCGAAATGATAAAGAACGTCAAGACCAACAAGCGCGACGCCGTGTTTGAAACGAAAAAGATACCCCGCGAGGATGTCGACAAGGTAACAGAGGAACTTCAAAGCGTAGCCGCTGCGCTCAAAAAGGCGGGGCGTGGCTAGTCAGAGTCTGTGAGCTCTTCGATGTTCGGCCCCATGCTGGTTCCCCTGTCAAGAGTGGCATGTCCGCCCTTGGATCTCTTTTTGCCGCTGGCCGGCAGGTGCAGCACGCGCTGGGGAAAGGGTATCTCGATTCCCTTTGCGTCAAGCTCGCGCTTTACCTGCTCTACGAGCTGCTTTTTCATGTCAAACCACACCGAGAACGGAACCCAGCACCACACGTTGATGTTGACTGACGAGTCGCCAAGGTTGTTGAGGTAGATCTCAGGTGCCGGCTCTGCCAGCACAAGCGGCGTCTGTGCCAAGTTGTTCTTGATGACGTTGATGACATTGGCCGTGTCTTCCGTGTACGCTACACCTATAGTGAACTCAACGCGTCTTGCCGCCGCGCCGGAAAAGTTACGGATCTCTGACAAGAACACGTCGCTGTTGGGAAGGCGGACGTAGGTCCCGTCAAACATGCGGAAGCGCGAGGAGAGAGCTGTCACTTCCACCAATACGCCTGCCACGTCCGGTAGCTTGCCTGTAATCATGACAGGGTCGCCCACCTTCATAGGCTTATCCAGATGCAAAAAGATCCCCGATATGAGGTTTGAAAAGAGCGACTGTGTTGCAAAGCCTATCACAATGCCGGCGAAGCCACCTGCAAGGAACAACCCGGATAGATCGAGACCAGAGACTCCGAGTGCTGACAGTAGCGCTATGACGACTATTCCGTAATAGATCGCCCTGCCCATATTCTTGCGCGCATCTAGCGGGAGCTTCGTGCCCATGTATCGGGTCGTTACGAGCCTGACTCCGTGCGCTATGACAAAGCCGGCCACTATGACAACCATGATTGTTATGATAGTGATAAGAGATGCCTCTGTCCCAAGCAGGTTTATCTGATCAGGGAGCCCGATAAATGAAGTCGAGTTTGTAGGGTCTGCCACGACGCTTAGGATACTCACGCAACGCCAGTATCTATGTTTTCAGGTGGAAAACATTTACTAGTGATGTCGTCGACCAGTCCTAAGTCTTGAGGGAGATATTTGGACGTCACACGCTCAGGTCAGGGATGGAGGAGGAGACGGCAGAGGTCGGCGGCAACACGATAGTGCTTGGAAGCATAGGATCTGCCTTCACCTACAGGCGATACGAGGGCGATAAGGTTGCGTCCGAGTCGCTCATAGTCACCGACACCAAGGTGACGTATGTGGGGTTATTTCCCAACCCGCCCATAAAGACGCCAAAGGAGGTGGCCAAGAACGTGTACATAAAGTTCAAATCGCCAATGATAATCGACCAGAGAAGCATCTCGGTGCTTTATTCCAAGATACCGATAGAAATCGGTGTCTACAGACAACATGAGGATGAGGAGTTTTTGATTGACGTGTTTTCGCTTGCGCGCCAGCGCTACGCGCTGTACGGCTCGCCCGAGTCAGGAGTCGTGTGCCGGTTTATAGAGGCAGAAGCGGTCACAGATAAAAGTACCCTGGACGTCAAAAAGTATGAAGAAGCAATGGTAAGGATCCGCGTAAACAATGGCATAGACAACGTCATCAAGGTCAGCAAAATCATAATCCCGGTAGAAGACGTGGTCCTAGAGCACAAAGACGATGACGTGTGGGTCCCAGGGAGTGTCGAGATGGCACTTGACACAGCGTTTGGCAAGGATGTCGTCACAGTCAGGCTTACCAACACGCGGGTCAAGCGTCGGGACAAGACAAGTGCGAAGAAAATCGAGGAGACACTTGTCTTCTTGATGGACGCCGGCTACTGAACCACGTGTATCAGGTCGACAAGGTTGCGCTTTGGCTTTGGCTGGAGCATCTTTTGAGGATATCCAACACACAGTATGGACGACGGGACAAGCTCTGTTCCCAGCGCCTCCATTACTTTCTTTTCATCAATCATTCCTATCCAAACGCTGCTGAGCTCAAGGGCATGCGCGGCAAGCTGCGCGTAGGCTGCCGCAAGGGTGGCATCCTGTACCGAGAACTTGTTTATTATTTCCTGCGAAAAATTGAGCTTGACACGTGCAGGGTTCATGCAGAACACGAGCACTTCAGGCGCATTGACGTACGGTTGTTTGTTAGCGGCCTCTACCAGCTTTTTCTTTATCTCCGGGTTTTTCACCTGGAATATCTCAAAACCCTGAAAGCCGCCGGCCGTGGGCGCCGTGTCGGCAGCGGCAAATATCATCTCCATCTTCCAGTCCTCGATCGGCTTGTCCTCGAACTTGCGATGCGAACGTCGGTTCAACATCACGTTGAATAGGTTGGTCTGGAGAACGTCCTCGACTCCTTCTACTGTCTCCAACTCTTCTTTTGGGTACAGCTTGTCGCTTTCCTCGCCGGAATACAGCCGTGAGAGAATGTCTGATGGATACATCGGCTACCTTTGTGCGCATGGGAAGAAAAGATTTGCTATTTGTCGCAAGCTCGCGTGGCTAGCCGGCTGACATCCTTTTAAAGGGATTAAGCACGTTCCTTGATCCCTTGCTCTTGACGTGGTAGGCATGATAATCGCCGCTTATCCCCGCAGCCACCTCGTCTGACTTTGCAAAAGAGTATTCTTCCATCCCCTTGACCCTGTTATAAAGGGCCTGACCTATTGCCAGCCCGTTGGTTAGCGCCTTGGAGTTAATCTTGGCAGTCACTTTCATGGCAGGTCCGAACAGGTCTTCATTTTGCAGCGACTTGGACCGGGCAACCTCCACCTTGCCATAGTCTGCGCTTATCCTGTAGTTTAGCGATGGCAGCTTTTCGCTCATTAGCCTGACGTTAATTGCCGTCGCCACCTTTGACAGGACATCCTTAAGGGTTTTCGATACCTCGATTACAGAATATGAAACCTCGTTCTGCTCTTCTATCATCTTCCCCTTACGTTACCGGAGGTTGTGGACATGTGGAAGCCTTTTCCGGGTTTAACCCTTCCACTAACAAAGTCCCGGCCGACAATATAACCATGTTGGGCAGTGCCGCATCGTCTTTCTGTGCTTGCAAAGGGCTCATAGATTAAATAACGATATAGCAGAATTCCGGGTATGGAATGCGCAGTTTACGATACATACGTCACGAAGAAGGACGGCAGAACTATGCACTTTGACGTCATAGTCGAGGCAAGTACGCCGCACGACAAGGCCATCGAGTACGGCCAGCAGTGGCTCGCAACCGTGGGCCAGTCGTGGCAG
>Ga0209431_10002111_pt1 | contig 16204 bp, 14 predicted proteins | sample RifCSP13_3_FD_184021 | JGI IMG/M metagenome (GOLD analysis project Ga0209431, IMG submission 184021) | Soil microbial communities from Rifle, Colorado - Rifle CSP2_sed 13_3 (SPAdes) (version 2) | ecosystem: Environmental > Terrestrial > Deep subsurface > Rock core/Sediment | place: Rifle...
AAATGCGCCGCTTAAAACCACAGAGGCCACAGAGATAAAATTTGGGTATAAAAACCTTTTAAAACCCTTTTCGTTTCTCTGTTCTAGTGAGTTTGATTTTAAAAATTATAGGGTTTTTAAAAGTCACCCTTTGAGGGCACAGAGAAAAGATTTAAAACAAGGTGTTTCTTTTGGTATTAAAAGGTTTCCTCCGTGTGCTCTGTGGTTCGATTGCAGGATTTAGGTTGTAAAAAAAGTGAAGTCAAGGAGGCAAAGGTGAAAGGCGTATACATGGACAACAATGCAACAACCCCGGTTCATCCAGAGGTGATGGAGGTCATGCTTCCGTTCTTCAGTGAGCATTTTGGCAATCCATCCAGCATCCACTGGGCCGGCAGGGAAGTAAAAAAGGGGATCGAGACGGCTAGAGAGTCGGTTGCCTCCTTTCTGAAGTGTGACCCTAAGGAGATAGTGTTTACAGCCGGAGGTTCCGAAAGCGATAACCTGGCTATCAAGGGTGTATGTGAGGCCCTTAAGGATAAAGGGAACCATATAATAACAACAAGGGTGGAGCACCCGGCAGTCCTTCATACCTGCGAATATATGGAGAAGCAGGGTTTTCAGGTTACATACCTGCCAGTAGATATGGACGGGATGATAAACCTTGAAGACCTCAAAAGCGCCATCACGGACAAGACAATACTCATTACTATAATGTTCGCCAATAATGAGACAGGGACGATCTTCCCTATAGCAGAGATCGGAAAGATTGCAAAGGAAAGGAAGGTCACTTTCCATACCGATGCGGTTCAGGCAGCAGGAAAGATCCCTTTGGATGTGAATGCCCTTAATGTAGACCTTCTGACTATATCTGCCCACAAATTTTACGGCCCCAAAGGTGTCGGAGCCCTGTATGTGAGGAAAGGGACAAAGATGAAGCCGATGATCCACGGCGGCGGTCAGGAGAGGAACAGGAGGGCTGGAACAGAAAATGTGACCGGACTTGTTGGTATGGGTAAGGCGTGCGAGATAGCCATAAGAGACATGGACGCTGAAAGCGAAAGACTCCTCAAGTTAAGGGAAAGGCTCCATAAGGGGCTTTCACAGAAGATCGAGCATGTAAAACTTAACGGTCATCCATCAATGAGGCTTAACAACACCCTTAATGTGAGCTTTGAGTATGTTGAGGGTGAATCCCTTCTCCTCAATCTCGATATGGACGGAGTGGCTGCATCTTCAGGTTCCGCATGTTCTTCCGGCTCCCTTGAGCCGTCCCATGTCTTGACCGCTATGGGACTTCCCCATGAAGTTGCCCACGGCTCAGTCAGGTTCTCCCTTGGCAGGTCAAATACCGAAGCAGATATAGACAAGATTATAGAGATAATGCCTCCTGTTGTCGCGAGGCTCAGGGCCATGTCACCCCTTTATGGAAAGTCGTTGAACCCCTCGGTTGAAAGAACGACGGCAGTGTGTCAACATTAAAAAATAAAAAATTGGACACAGGTAGACACAGATGCAATATGATTTACACAGATTTTCAACCACCCCTTTGATTCCCCTCCTTAGCTAAGGAGGGGAGCACAAAGTGCGGGGTGGTTGAGGTAGAATAGGGACCAGTTCAAACAGAGGAGTCAATCATGTATAGCGAAAAGGTAATGGACCACTTCAAGAATCCAAGAAATGTTGGAGAGATTGAGAATGCCGACGGTGTGGGAGAGGTCGGAAACGCCGCCTGCGGCGACATCATGAAACTCACCATAAAGGTGGAGGACAATAAGATAGCGGATGTGCAGTTCAAGACCTTCGGTTGCGGCGCTGCTATTGCCACAAGTTCAATGGTGACCGAGCTGGTCAAGGGGAAATCCCTCGATGAGGCTGAGAAGATATCGAACGCTACAGTAGCTGAGGCACTTGACGGCCTTCCACCGGTAAAGATGCACTGCTCAAACCTGGCTGCGGATGCTTTACATGCTGCTATTGAGAATTACAAGAAGAAAAAGTAGGGCCAGCTTTATATACTTTGCAAAAACCTTGTAAACTAAGCATTGCTCATAACACAACCCCTTCTTTTAGGTTGTGTTCAGACGTTCCCTTGTCCATGCCGGATTTCTGCGGCAATCAAGCACTGCATATACTGAAACGTCAAGATTCATGATCTTATAGTAAATGGCGAATGGAAATCGTTTAGAGAGCATACGGTAATATCCAAAATGCATGGGATGTATACCCGCATATACCAGCAAGGAATCAATATCAGAAAAGAGGGAGTCTATGAAATAGCTGCCAAGACCGGTTTCCTGTTTCTCATAGAAACGAAACCCCTTTATCAAGTCTTGCGATGCAGAGTCAAGAATCCTGATTTTCATATCGTTTCGCGGATTCTCTTTTTTGCCGTTTCCCAATCCGTGAATGCTTCGCTGCCTTTTGATACAGATTCTTCACGCTGGGAAAGGACATCCTGGTGCCACGATGGGGATGGCACTTCTGCGGCATGATGACACAAGTCATCCCATATATCCTCCATCGTGCGAATCTTTTCTGCCGTAGTCATTTGTTCTATAGCTAGACTCATGTTTACCTCCAAAGCTATTATATCACAGCTTAATTTCTAATGGGGGCCTCTAACGGGGTAAAATTTCCTCTCAATGTGCATGAACAGTGTCATGAATGAAGATTTCCCCATTACCTTACTTCCAGCAGCACTTCTTAAACTTCTTCCCGCTGCCGCAAGGACGAGCCACCTTAGCTTTCCCCCTCCCTTGACGGGAGGGGGGAAAGTTTTGCAAGAGGCTCAAGATGAACGCTATCTTATGATAAGTAATACCAATTCGCATTCAAATAAAGACTTTTGAATGCTCAGGTATAATACCGAGTAAGCTTTCGTTAGGCTCAATAGTAGATGTTTGAAAGCAACTTGGTGTAAAACTACCCGTAAACTATCACAATACATAGGTAATGACAATTAACTTTATGGCAACATTGTCTTTGGTTGATCTCTATAATATCGCATTTCCCCTTTTTGGGCTGGTTATGTATTGACAGGCAACAGGGATGCTTGTATACTCCTTTTTCAAATCAATTTGAGCTGATAGGCGGGGGAAGATATGGCAATGAAGGTGATACGCAAGAAGATTCCTATGGGGACGGATGACTTTGTGACCTCAAAGTCAAAGATATTCAAATACCTTTCCGATAACTTCAGAACAGTGGTGATTGCATCATCCGTGATCGGGGTATTGTTTATAACCTACATAGGCTGGGGAACATACAGCAGACAGCGTGACCAGAAGGCCGCGGATGCGATGAGTGCTGCGATGAAGGTCTATCAGGCAAAGATTGAGCCTGCCGGTGCAACACCGGATACCTTTAAAACATCGGATGACAAATACAGGGCTGTCATAAATAAATTTGAAGATCTCTCAAAAAATTACAAGAGGATCGATATCGGTTCCATTGCCTTGTTTTATGCTGCCAGTGCCCATTACAACGTGAAGGAGTATGACAAGTCTATTGAGCTTTACAGCAAGTTGTTGACTGGTGAGGTCAAGGATACAAATCTTCATGGGAATATAAATGCGTATAAACTTAATCCTGGTATTTTAAGGGATTCAGCCATTTATGGTATCGCTCACTCCTATGAACAGAAGGGGGAAATAAAGAAGGGCATAGACTCATTACTTTTCCTGACCTCTACCGAGGATACCCATCTTAAAGAAATGGGGCTTTCAGCTCTCGGAAGGCTTTATGAAAAGAGTAACGACAAGGCAAAGGCCCTGGAGACCTATCAGAAGGTTATTTCAGATTTCCCGGAATCGTCAAATCTCCCCAGGATTAAAGAAAAAGTGGAAGGACTAAAGAGCTAATGATGGGTATAAGTAGATTGCAAACTGCAAACTGCAAACTGCAAACTGCAAATTTGAGATGGTTTATAGTTTTCCACTTTTCATTTTTCATTTTTCATTTTGCATTTCCAGCCTATGCCTCCGATTGGCCCACATTTCAGGGCGGCCCTTTAAGGAAAGGGGTCTCAGATGAACAGTTTAGAATCCCTGATAGGGTAGGGTGGAGGGTGGACATAAGAGAAGCGTTGTCTCCCTCGTATAAGCCTGTTGAGTTTTCAGTTCCGGTTGTCTCAGGTGATGAGATCTATGTTGGGACCTCGATAAAGATATTCTTCCGCCTTTCTGCAATGGATGGTTCCATACTCTGGAGCTTTAAGACCCCGGAGGGGATAGAGTCTACGGCTACGATATCTGAAGATTCAGTCTACTTTGGTGATAACAGCGGGACATTGTACGCATTACATAGGAAGGACGGGAGCCTTATCTGGAAGCACGAGAGCGGAGGCGAGATACTCTCATCACCTCTGGTTGTTAAGGGGATTGTATACCTTTCCAATGCGGTTGGAGATGTGTTTGCCCTGGATGCTTATACAGGGAAGAAACTCTGGCAATACAAGAGATCCGGGCAGAAGGGTTACAGTATAAGAGGTTCCTCATCTCCATCTCATGACGGCTCCAACCTTTATATCGGTTTTTCGGACGGGTTTGTCGTTGCATTAAACCCTTTTGACGGCACCCTTCTCTGGGAGAAAAGGCTTGCAGAGGCGAGGAGTCAGTTTAAGGACATAGATGCTTCCCCTGTGCCGGATGGCGATTCTTTGTATGTGTCGTTTTACGACGGGAGCCTGTATTCTTTAAAGGCAGTTGACGGCTCCATAAACTGGAAGTTCGATGACGGCGGGGTAGGGACCCCAGCCATTGGCAAAGATGCCGTTTTTCTTCCTTCATCCAGAGGGTCTGTTTATTCTCTGGATAAAATTACAGGAAAGCAAAATTGGGCCCATAAACTCGATAAAGCGATTGCATCATCCATTATTGCAGCTGACGGGTATCTTCTCTTCGGCCTGTCGGACAACGGGGTAAAGGCCATTGATGCCGAAAAGGGCGAAGAGAAATGGAGGTACGCCCCAGGTTCAGGGGTATACAATGGACTGGCATATTCCAATGGGAATTTATATTTCATGTCTAATGGCGGTTTTATATACTCGATACCGTGTAAGTGAAAATCAAGGATGAGGGCGGAGGGCTGAAGGATGAAGGATGAAAAAGGCTTTAATTCATCCCTTATCCCTCATCCCTCAGCCTTGATCTCTTCATCCCTCATCCGTCATCCTTCATCCTTGTTGTTTTTGAGGTCCTCATGCCAAAGCCCCTAAACATAGCCATCCTCTGGCACATGCACCAGCCCTATTACAAAGACCTTGTTACAGGTAAGTATTTCATGCCGTGGGTGCGGTTGCATGGCATCAAGGACTACTATGACATGGTGGCCATCCTTGATGAGTTCCCGAAAGTCCACCAGACCTTTAACATGGTCCCCTCCCTTGTTGACCAGATCCTTGATTATGTTGATAACAATGCAACTGACACCCATCTTGACCTTGCCCTCAAACCTGCTGCCGAGCTGACCACTTCCGAAAAAGAGTCAATACTTCAGAACTTCTTCCTTGCCAACTGGGAAAACATGGTAAAGCCATATCCACGCTACTGGGATATCCTTAAGACAAGGGGTTTTGTCTATTCAAAAGATGATTTAAAGGACATCCAGAGATATTTTATTACCCAGGACTATCTTGACCTCCAGGTCCTCTTTAATCTGGCATGGTTCGATCCGATATTTAAGGACAATGATAAATTTCTAAAGGGCCTTGTCAAAAAGGGGCAGGACTTCACAGAAGATGAAAAGATTGAACTTATAAAGAAACAGCGGGAGGTATTGGCCTTAATAATCCCGAAATACAGGGAGATGGAAGAGCGGGGGATCATAGAGATATCCACTACCCCTTATTACCACCCCATATTACCCTTACTTTGCGATTCCTTTGCAGCAAAGATGGCCATACCCGATATTAAGCTTCCAAAAAAGAGGTTCCTGCACCCTGAGGACGCTGTTGCCCAGGTGAACAAGGCAGTGGAGTTCCACAAGAGGGTCTTCGGAAGGGCGCCAAGGGGGATGTGGCCTTCAGAAGGTTCGGTAAGTGAAGAGATAATACCTATAATCCATGATGCAGGGGTAAAATGGATAGCAACCGATGAGGAGATACTTGCCAAGTCCATTAATGCCCTCTTTGAGAGGGATAAGGACGAGATTGCAAAGGATGCAGGCACACTTTATCGTCCTTACAACGCGAGGGTGGGAGATAAGGGTGTCAGCATGTTTTTCAGAGACCATTCACTCTCCGACCTGATAGGATTCGTATATTCCAAGTGGGACCCTGAGCACGCATCTCAGGACTTCATGAACAGGCTCCACAAAATAAGAGATAAGCTTCTTACCCAGGGAAACATGGATGAATTTGTCATTCCCATAATACTTGATGGTGAAAATGCCTGGGAGTATTATAAGAACGACGGACGCGACTTCCTCCGCTCCCTCTATGGCAAGCTCTCTAACGATCCTCTTATCAGGGCTGTAACCATGAGCGAACACATTGAGGCCAACCCGCCTAATGCGGCTCTTCCTAAGCTCTTCTCTGGTTCATGGATAAACCACAACTTCAGGATTTGGATAGGTCACGAAGAGGACAATACTGCCTGGGACCTGCTTGAAGATACAAGAAGTGCGCTGGTAGAGTTTGAAAGAGAAGGTACGGCAGACAAAGCTGCAATTACTAAGGCATGGCAGGAGATATACATAGCAGAGGGGAGCGACTGGTGCTGGTGGTACGGGGATGAGCACAGCACTGAGAATGACGATGCCTTTGACGAGCTCTTCAGGAAGCACCTGATGAACGTATACATGCTCGTAGGAAAGGATATACCTGAGGAGCTATTCATCCCTGTCATCAGGGAAGACAAGGTATGCAAGCCTACCATAGACCTGGTCTCCTTCATATCTCCGACCATAGACGGCGAGGTCTCCAACTATTTTGAGTGGCTTTCCGCCGCATATTATGATGTAACAAAGGTTGGCGGCACCATGCACAGGGTTGAAAGCATAGTATCCCATATATATTACGGCTTCAACCTCGCCAATATGTACGTCAGGCTCGATACAAATCTGACCCTGATAGGAGGCGATAAGGGGGAGTTCACATATACTGTGAATATACTTAACCCAACGCAATATAAGATAGAGGTTCACTGTTGCAGAAAGGGGGAGGGCCTGACTTATGACGGCGCGCTGTATCGAGAAATTGGCGAGAAGTGGGTAATTCAAAAATCTCTGGTCAGGCTTGCCATAAAAGATATTATCGAGATAGAGATCCCGTTTGCAGATATCAGCGTATCCAGGAAGGACCAGGTACAGTTTTTTGTTACCGTTAAGAAAGGTGGAACAGAGCTTGAGAGGTGGCCGAACAGGGGGTGCATCATGTTTGAGGCCCCTACCGAGGACTTCGAGGCTATCATGTGGAGGGTGTGACCTAAATCCTGCAATCGAACCACAGAGCACACGGAGGAAACCCTTTAATACCAAAAGAAAAAACTTATTTTAAATCTTTTCTCTGTGCACTCAAAGGGTGACTTTTAAAAGCCCTATATTTTTTAAAATCAAACTCACGAGAACACAGAGAAGAAAAGGGTTTTAAAGGGTTTTTATACTCAAAATTTATCTCTGTGGCCACTGTGGTTTGCAGTTTTTAGGTGTGAGGTTTTTTGCTATGAACAGTGCTGCTCAAAAACTTATTGTCTTTACCCTTGATAAACAGAGGTATGCACTGCCGCTTCCAACAGTTGCGAGGGTTATCCGCATGGTTGAGATTGCGCCTATGCCAAAGGCGCCGGAGATAGTCATAGGTGTAATAAATCTCCAGGGACATATTATCCCTGTTGTTGATATCCGTCGTCGTTTCAGGCTGCCGGGGCGTGAGACAGGCATAAGCGACCAGGTTCTTATCTCTCATACATCTAAAAGGCCTGTAGGGATCGTTGTCGATGAAGTGACCGGAGTTATTGAGTGTTCTGCGGAAGAGATAGTTGCAGCAGAAAAGATCCTCCCTGGGATGGAGTACGTTGAGGGTGTGGCAAAGCTCAAGGACGGCATGATCCTTATCCACAACATTGACAGCTTCCTGTCCCTCGAAGAAGAAAGGGCGCTGGATGATGCAATTCATGGTTCAGGAAAATGACCTCTTCTAATATCTCAACTCACCAGCTTTCCCGGATAAGCGAACTTGTCTCCGCCCTCATGGGGCTGCACTTCCCCGAAGGCCGTTATATAGATTTAGAGCGTGGGATAGAATCAGCTTCCATTGATTTTGGTTTTGATAATAATATAGAGGAATTCATCAAGTGGCTTACCTCAGCTGCATTGACAAAGAGCCACATAGAGACCCTGGCAAGCCACCTGACCGTTGGCGAGACATTCTTCTTCCGTGAGAAGAGGAGCTTTGATGTCCTAGAAAGAGAGATCCTGCCGGGCTTGATCCAGTCAAAGGATGGAGGCGAAAAGCGTCTGAGGATATGGTCTGCGGGATGCAGCACCGGCGAGGAGCCTTACTCCATTGCCATATTGCTAAACAGGATGATTCCAGACCTGAAAGACTGGAACATCACCATCCTGGCCACAGACATAAATTCCCGCGTCCTAAAGAAGGCGTCAGAAGGAGTATATACCGATTGGTCTTTTCGTGACACTCCTCCATGGATCAAGGAAGGGTATTTCAAGAAAATAAAAGAAGGTGTATATGAGATTCTCCCCCAGTTCAGGAAGATGGTGAGCTTTGAATATCTCAATCTGGCCGAAGATGTCTATCCAACCCTTTTAAACAACACCAATGCTATTGATCTGATATTCTGCCGGAATGTCCTCATGTATTTCTCTACGGATACTGCAAAGAAATCGGTTAATGGTTTTTATAAATCACTCGTTGACGGCGGCTGGCTGCTGCTTGGTCCTACGGATGCCATGAAACCACTATCCCCGGAGTTTGTCACCGTCAACTTTGACAACATTACCCTTTACAGAAAAGATACGAAAAAGACCCAGGCTATAGAAGACCTTCGCCAGGCGATAATCCCGTCTTATGTGCAGCCAGGGGCTGAGCCTTACCAGCATCTTCCACTCGCTCCAGCGCCGGGTACCGTGCCCGCATATCCTCAGGAGGCAGGGGTTGAAAAAACAGAGGCAGGGCAGGACCTATATATGGAAGCAAAGGAGATGCTTGAACTCGGTCGCTACAGAGAAGCGATAGAGAAGCTCACGGGGCTGCCTGTTAAAGATCCGAAGATCATTTCCCTTCTGGCAAAGGCCTATGCCAATCAGGGCAGACTCGAAGATGCGCTTAACTGGTGCAAAAAGGCGATATCAGTTGACACTGTTAATGCAGGACACTATTATCTCCTTGCAACAATACTTCAGGAACAGGGACAGGCTGAAGAGGCGGTCAAATCACTGAAAAAGGCCCTGTATATTGATCATAATTTTGTCCTTGCTTATTTTGTCCTTGGGAATATCATGCAGAGGCAGGGTGAGATGAAGTTATCCAGGAAGTATTTAAAAAACGCTTTAGACCTGTTATCCAGTTACAGGCCGGAAGAGGTGCTGCCTGAATCAGACGGGATCACGGCAGAGAGGCTTTCTGAGATTATAACTTCGATGATTTGATAAATACATGGCGACTTAACTCTTGCATTGTTGCCCCATCCCCACCCTAACCCTCTACCCACAGGGCATAAACCCTTGAAGGGGAGGGAATTTAATGGCTTCCTCTCCTTCAGGGAGAGGATTGAGGTGAGGGTGGGGTTTGGTAAGGACTATGGCCAAAAGAAAAGAAACTCAGGAACAGAAAAAAACCCCCATCAACTGGGATGAGCTTCATAAGAAGACAGAGAAGATCTCTGCTGCTCTTGAGCAAAGTTTTAGGCCATCCCCGGATGAGCAGAAAAATATCCTCAGGGAGAGGGCCGCAAAACTTGCAGTGGAACCAGAAAAGAAGGCTGAGGCTGAGGAATTTATTGAGGTTGTGGAGTTCCTTCTGGCCCATGAAAAGTATGCCGTTGCATCTGAATATGTCCGTGAGATATACCCTCTAAATGACCTTACACCAGTTCCCTGTACGCCGCGATTTGTCCTTGGGATTGTAAATGTGCGCGGGCAGGTACTCTCAGTCATTGATATCAAAAGGTTTTTTGACCTCCCTGAAAAGGGGCTTACCGACCTTAACAAGGTTATAATACTTCATTCCGATGATATGGAGTTCGGCATCCTGGCAGATGCCATCGTAGGCGTCCGCAATCTCAATTTGAGCGAGATTGAGACATCCCTCCCTACCCTGACCGGCATCCGCAAAGAGTATCTCATGGGCATCACAAGGGACCGGGAGGTGGTGATTGACGCCGGAAAGCTCCTGACTGACAAGGGGATCATTGTGGATGAGAATGTGTAAAGAGAGTGGGGAACTGGGGGCGGGGAACGGCTGTTCGGGTTAATGGCTGATCCCTGGCCCCTGCTCCCTGATCCCTTAAAATATAAAATAGTTATAGGAGGAACATATTATGAAATGGTTCAAAAATCTCTCAACGCGCATGAAGCTCTTTCTCGGTTTTGGAATAATCATCGCCCTGCTTATAGCCGTGACAGTCATAGCCAAAAGGGGCATCTCTTCTGTCGAGAAATCACAAAAAGACATTGTTACCATGGAATATGCCAATACCAGAGATATTTTGGCGCTCAAGGCAAATGAGAGTGATGTGCGGATGGCCTTACTCATGATGATGTCTGCCTCCGACAGGGCGGGCAAGGAGTTGTGGCATCAGAGAGTAAAGGAAAACGCCGAAGAGATTTCCAGATCAATGCAAAGGCTCCTCGAAAGGAATAAGGATGATCTGACTATTTTACATAGACTCGACGAACTAAACAAGGTCCGGCTTGCATTCAAGGAGACCCGTGACACGCAGATCATCCCCCTTATTTATGACGGAAAGATCGCAGAGGCAAAAAGCCTGGGATTAGGTATACAGACTGAGCGTTTTGATAAGATACGCTCGATCACCTCGGAGATGGTTAAGGATGCAGAGCAGAAGGTCCAATATCGCATAACCAAGTCCGAAGAAGAGGCAAAGCAGACATTAAGCTTCTTTGCCCTTGCAGGTGTAATTTCAATCTTCACAGGTGTCCTGATTGTAATTTTCATGAACTCTATTATAGCCGCCCCTCTCAAAGAGATATCCGACATAGCAGTAAGGATTGAATCAGGCGACCTGACTGTTGCCCCGTCTTCAGGCGACAGGAAGGACGAGATCGGCGTCCTTGCGCACATGTTCACTAAGATGGTAGAAGGCCTCCGAAAGCAGACTGCTGATGTCATGGAGGCTGTGAATGTGCTTGCATCATCTTCAAATCAAATAGCCACAACAGCGGCCCAGCTTGCCGCGGGGGCACAAGAAACGGCGGTTGCAGTAACACAGACCACAACAACGGTTGAAGAGGTGAAGCAGACGGCAAATGTATCAACTCAAAAAGCAAGGCATGTCTCTGATGTGGCCCAGAAGGCGGTCGAAGTCTCACGTTCTGGTGAAAAGCTGGTGAATGAGACCATAGGGGGGATAAACCAGATACAAGAACAGATGGAGTACATTGCCGAAACTATCGTGAGACTGAGCGAACACAGCCAGGCCATAGGAGAGATCATCGCGGCAGTGGACGACCTTGCAGAGCAGTCAAACCTCCTTGCAGTCAATGCCTCAATCGAGGCGTCAAAGGCAGGTGAATACGGGAAGGGCTTTATCGTTGTCGCTCAAGAGATCAAGGGGCTTGCGGAGCAGTCTAAGCAGGCCACAAAGCAGGTGCGTTCCATCCTGAACGACGTCCAAAAGGCAAGCAGCGCCGCAGTTATGGCGACAGAGAAGGGGACCAAGGCGGTGGATGCTACGGTGAAACAGTCTGTCGGCACAGGGGACTCCATCAGGGAGCTTTCAAGGAGCATTGCCGAAGTGTCCCAAGCCGTGATGCAGATTGCGGCATCAAACCAGCAGGAGCTTGTCGGGATGGACCAGGTGGCCATGGCCATGGTCAACATAAAACAGGCAACTGCGCAGAATGCCGCAGGGACAAAGCAGGTAGAGGTAACCGTAAGGAATCTGCACAACCTTGGGCAGAAGCTTAAGACACTGGTTGAACATTATAAGGTTTGAAAACATAACCCCACCTGGCCTCCCCTTTACCAAAGGGGAGGAACTTTAACCCCCTCTTTGCTAAAGAGGGGGTAGGGGGAGTTAGTTATAGGATATCCAATTGAAACAGAAAGAAGCAGACTTTCGTAAGCGTCTTCTCTCAACATTTAAGGTCGAGGCGCAGGAGCACCTTAAGACCATATCCTCTGGACTGATTGATCTGGAGAAGCGGCCTCCTGCAGAGATGCAGGCACAGATAGTGGAAACTCTCTTCAGGGCAACTCACAGCCTGAAGGGCGCTGCGCGGGCCGTCAATATCCCTGACATTGAAACAGTTTGCCATTCCCTCGAAGCAGTATTCTCCCTGTTAAAGAAGGGCTCAATAGCCCTCTCGCCGGAAATCTTTGACACCCTCTACAGGACAAACGATATATTCCTCATCCTCCTCTCTTCCCTCGAAGAAGGACATGCCCCTCCTGAAAAAGGCCATATCTCAGGGGTCATACAGGAACTGTCATGGATAGAAAGAGGGGAACTGCGGAACAGAGTGGCAGAGGATTCAGGGCGGCCTCTGATGATTTCCCCCTCACCTCAGCACCTCGCCGCCCCGGCGCCCGATATCGGAATGGAGACAGTAAGGGTCTCCGCCGCAAAGTTGAGTTCATTGTTGCTTGAGGCTGAGGAGATGCTCTCCTCCAAGCTTATGGCCGGTTATCTCTCCTCAAATCTTAGAGACATAACTTCCATGATGAATCTGCTAAAAAAGGAATGTGCAAAGGGTTACCTTGAGACACGAGGAACGATCTTCCAGATAGGAAAAGAGGAGAGACGGGGTAAAGGGCGTCCGATAAAGGGGAAAGGGCAGGGGGCAAAACTGCATGAGTTTTTTGAATGGAGTCAGACGCATATCAAATCAATAGAAGGCAGCCTTGCTGGACTTACAGAGTCTACCCGACAGTTTAACAGGTCTCTCGGCAAGATGGTTGACAACCTTCTTGACGACATGAAAAAAATCACGATGCTCCCGTTTTCAGTACTCCTGGAAGGCTTCCCGTTGCTTGTCCGAAACATCTCCCATGAACAGGGAAAAGATATCGATCTGGTGGTTCATGGAGAAGTGATGGAGATAGACAGACGGATACTGGAAGAGGTGAAGGACCCTCTTATCCATCTGATCAGAAACTGCGTTGACCACGGCATTGAAAGACCTGAAATCAGGGAAGCAACCAATAAACCGAGGCAGGGCATAATTAAGATCGACATATCTCAGACAAATGGAGGAAAGGTTGAGATTGTTGTTTCAGACGATGGGACAGGGATTGATACAGCAAAGGTAAAAGAGACTGCAGTTAAGAACGGGATTCTGCCCAAAGCCGAGGCTGACGGCCTCAGCGACCAGGAGCTGCTGTATCTTATCTTTCACTCAGGTTTTTCCACGAACCCGATAATTACAGATATATCAGGGAGGGGAATCGGCCTTGCCATCGCCAGAGAAAAAGTGGAAAGGCTTGGCGGGATTATATCAATAGATACTGGAATTAACACAGGGACAGCATTCCGCATAGTTCTTCCACTTACTATTGCCACTTTCAGGGGGGTCCTGGTCAGGGCTGCTGACCAGCTCTTTATCCTGCCTACCTTAAATGTGGAACGTGTGCTCAGGGTCAGAAATGATGAGATCAAGACCGTTGAAAACAGGGAGACAGTGGAATTGAATGGACGTGCCGTATCCTTTGTCCGGCTTAACAGCGTCCTTGAGCTGCCTCTGAAAAAGGGCAGGGGGGAAGGCGGCTCCAGATTTACAACCGTTCTGGTTCTGAGTGTTGCAGAGAAACGGATAGCCTTTGGCGTGGAAGAGATGCTTAACGAACAGGAGGTTATTGTAAAGACCCTCGGCAATCAATTAACGAGGGTGCGAAATATCGCCGGAGCTGCGCTGCTTGGCTCAGGAAAGGCAGTGCCTATACTTAATATTCATGACCTCCTGAAGTCCGCAGTCAAGGCTGCGGTCTCCGCAGGAGCAGATGCTGTCTCTGAGGGAGAGGTTACAGAAGAAACCAAATCTATCCTCATTGTAGAGGACTCCATCACCTCAAGGATGCTGCTGAAAAACATCCTTGAGTCTGCCGGTTATAATGTAAAGACCGCCGTAGACGGGATTGATGCAATCACTGCGTTAAAGACCCAGGATTTTGACCTGGTTGTGTCGGATGTCGAGATGCCAAGGATGGACGGGTTCGACCTCACAGCAAAGATACGCTCCGACAAGAAGCTCGCAGAACTACCGGTAGTTCTGGTAACGGTCCTTGAGAGAAAGGAAGACCGGGAAAAGGGTATCGAAGTTGGCGCTAATGCCTATATAGTCAAGAGCAGCTTTAATCAGAGTAATCTGCTGGAAGTAGTCAAAAGGCTGATATAAGATAGGGGAACAGGGAACGGGGGACGGGGAACAAAAGATAAAGAGCGGGGAGCAAGAAACTAAAACAGGGGATCAGGGAACAGGGAACGAGGATGAGACAGGGACAAGGAGATACAAAATGGCCAAAATGACTGATTCCCGTTCCCAGTTCCCAGTTCCCCGTTTAGGGAGCGGTATGGATTTTAAGAGTTATAGAGATTTAGATGTATGGCAGAAGGCAATGGATTTAGTGATAGAATGCTATCAAATAACAAGTAGCTTTCCCAAAAGTGAAATATTCGGATTGACTAGCCAATTACAGCGTGCAGCGGTATCTGTCCCGGCTAATATTGCGGAGGGCAGGGCACGCCAACATACCAAAGAACTTGTTCAGTATATCTCTATTGCACATGGTTCCCTTGCAGAGTTGGAGACACATATTCAGATAGCGTATCGCCTCAATTATATTGATAAAGTTCGATTAGACCAATTAATGGACAGGGCATCATCAGTTGGCCGAATGCTTAATGGGTTACGGAAATCCTTGCAGAACAGGGAGCAGGGAATAAAGTACAGGGACAAGGAGATACAAAATGACTGATTCCCGTTCCCCGGTCCCAGCTCCCCGTTCCCCGATCAACGTCCTCATTGTAGATGATTCAGCATCGGTTCGCATGCACCTGCGGAATATCCTCGAATCGGACCCGGACATCCGCATTATCGGAGCTGTTGGAGATGGGGAGGAAGCGGTCAGGTTCGTTGAGAACAGAAAGCCGGACGTAATAACCATGGACATAGATATGCCGAAGATGAACGGCCTTGAGGCAATCCGGAGGATCATGGAAACCCACCCTCTGCCGATTATTGTTGTCAGTGCGACCTTTGACAAAAATGATGTTGAAAGGACATTTATTGCCATGGATGCAGGGGCGATTGCCGTATCGAACAAACCTCTTGGAGAAGGGCATCGTGACTCTGAGAGGGCTGCGAGAGACCTTGTCCAGACAGTAAAGGCCATGTCCGAGGTTAAGATGGTGAAGCGCTGGTCAAGGGCCAGGATATCTGGAATGACCCATATAATCGAGCCGGAGGAGCCATTGGTACAGGCATCCGGTAAGGTCAAACTCGTTGTCATTGGCGCATCTACCGGAGGGCCTCCAGTAATCAAGACAATCCTGTCAGGTCTTACGAATGGTCTCCATGTCCCTCTGCTGGTGGTCCAGCATATCGCTAAAGGTTTTCTTGAAGGGATGGTGGAGTGGCTGAACCATACCACTGACCTCCCCGTCCATATAGCGATGCATAAAGAACGACTCATGCCCGGCCATGTCTATTTTGCGCCGGATGATTACCATATGGGGGTCAACAACGCAGGCCGGATCGAGCTAAGCAAGGCCTTGCCTGAAAACGCTCTCAGACCCTCGGTCTCATACCTGTTCCGTTCAACTATAAATGCCTTCGACGGAGATAGCGTCGGTGTACTCCTTACCGGGATGGGAAAGGACGGCGCGGAGGAACTGAGACATATGAAAGAAAAAGGGGCGACAACCATTGCTCAGGATGAAGAAAGTTCTGTGGTCTTTGGCATGCCGGGAGAGGCGGTAAGGCTTGGCGCTGCAACACATATCCTCCCGCCGGAGAAAATAGCTGCAGTAATTCGGAGTTTGACAAAAGAGAGTTGACTGATATAGTGAACCATAATTACTGTAAA
>Ga0209431_10002113_pt1 | contig 16197 bp, 15 predicted proteins | sample RifCSP13_3_FD_184021 | JGI IMG/M metagenome (GOLD analysis project Ga0209431, IMG submission 184021) | Soil microbial communities from Rifle, Colorado - Rifle CSP2_sed 13_3 (SPAdes) (version 2) | ecosystem: Environmental > Terrestrial > Deep subsurface > Rock core/Sediment | place: Rifle...
CCATGATGGTACCCTACTCCCTTCGGGTCCGCTTAAACTTTTTTTGCCCAACTTTGGTTCAAATCCTAGCTGACTCGATACCAATTTCGCTAAATCACTTCTCAAAGGAGCAAATCTAAGAATTTTCTTAGTTTATTTATGAATGGCAATATTGCTAGAACCGAGAAACCCGTCCGCACGAATGTATGCATCATCATATTAATGAAATCTTATAGGTAAACTCTGTATAATGTAGTTGACCTTCAAAATTAAAAGTAGGCTAGACGTAGATGAAGGTGGATGAAAGTAGTAGCAACAAAATTAGATAATGAAGAATGGGACAAGTTTGTTGATAGGTGCAATACTTCAGGCTGCACTAAAGCTGAATATCTAAGGGATATTATATTGAGGGAGATAGGCAAGAAGAGTGACACATCAGAAGAACCTAAAAAGATGGGATTGGCAGAATTTCTACTAACCATATCTTCTAAAAAGTAGAGTGAAGTTACTATTGATGGTGAGAAATACGAAAATTAGATAGTTGCTAGTTAAAACCAATACAAAAGACTTAGAGGTAGCAGGTTTAGACATTATGAGATGAAACGTAAGATCCCTGCTCCTGACAAGAAAACACGGGAACATATGGCTAACCTAAGTTGGAATGATCTTATGCTTTTCATGCATAAAAAATATGGTAAGAAAGTCACACAGGATTTTCTAAGAAATTACACATACCGATTACAAAAACTAAAGTGGCGCAAAAATCAAAAATGGAAATAAAATAGATTCAATTCATTATGCTCTGTTATCTTAAAATAGGCCTCTCAAAAAGAAACCAAATTCTACAGATTCAGTTAAACCTTGATTAAATTACGATCTTCGGGTATTATTTTGTGTTCAATTTTGTTATTTTGGTCCTTGCTTACGCCGTATGTCTTTTTTATGAGGTTTTTTACCAGTTCCACGTCATCTTCAAGCACCTTTTCGTACGGATCGTTGCCCACGAATCTTGCAAAAGAACCCTCTTTCTCTCGCATTGGGAAATCAGAGTCATCGTAACCAATGAAATATTCTGCAGACACTTTTGTTGAGTATTTGTCTTTTTTATACTGAGATTTTTTGATGTGAACAGGTAGCTTCTTTTCAATATCTGTCAAAATAATCAAAGGATCGTATCTTCCACCTATGTAATAAGGTGAATCTATTGCAGTAAAATTGAATCTAACCTTGCACCATGCCTGCATGTGTTGCATACACGCATGATCAATAAGAATGGTCGTAAAACAAACAAAACCTAGTAAAACCATCGGTTAAAAGTATTGCTCACAAATCAATCGTACTCTTAATAGAATATCATTACAAAATGCATTCCGGTAAGGTTCGATTACCCAAGATGATAGGAACTCAGATCATCGCCATGGTCTGAACGATCCTATCGTGATAATAACAAAACAAGGCTGAATTTTACATGCGGTTTCAATTTAATATTTTAAGCTTACGAAGGATTTGTACTGATAAATCCTGCCTGATGGTTATATGCAAAAATGATTCCAATACCACTCAATGAAGACAATAGCAATCCCACTGGCACTAATTCTTCTAGCAGGAACACTTGTTGTACCTATAGGCTTTTCAGAAGCCCAAGTGTCAGAGCTGACAGTACCAAATCCACCAACAAATCTTGCTGCAATTGCAGTATCAAGCAATCAAACCAATCTATCATGGACAGCACCAGTAAACAGTACTATTGATCAAGTTAATGGATACAAGATTGAGATAAGGCCCTTATGCTTAGGTTCTTTTAGTCCGCTAGTAATGAACACAACTAACACAACAACTACCTATTCTAACACTGGACTTGCCGAAGGTACATGTTACGAGTACCAAGTATTCGCATTAAACCCAGCTGGAACTGGAAATGCATCAAGCAGTGCATCTGCAACAACATGGACAGTGCCAAGTACCCCAACATCGTTAACAGCTATTCCAGTATCACAATCACAGCTCAACCTGAATTGGACAGCGTCAAGCAATACTGGCGGTACTCCACTTACAGGATACAAGATTGAAAGAAGAGACTCTTGCGCAGGCAACTTCTCAACGCTTGTTGCAAATACAGGCAATACAAGTACGACATATTCAAACACAGGACTTGTTAATGGTACATGCTACGAGTACAGAGTCTTTTCTCACAATGTAGTAGGCACTAGTCTAGCATCAAATAATGCTATTGCAACTACACTTCAAAATCCAGCACCATCCACAACATCACCACCAAGTGCACCTACAGGATTGAATGTGACTACACTATCTAAGGCGGCATTAAAACTAACTTGGAGTGCGTCATCTAATGCAGGTGGAGCACCAATACTTGGCTACCAGATCCAAAGAAATGGCACAACTATTGTAAACAATACAAATAACACGCAAACAAACTACACAAACTCAGGACTTTTACCCCTGCATCAGCAAACATATCGTGTCGCAGCTTGGAATAGTGCAGGTCTAGGTCCATACTCAAGTAATGCTACTGGAACAACTAACAATCAAACTAGCATAATACAAACAGGCACTAGCATAATACCGACAAGCACTAGCAACCTTGGTCAACAGGTTTCAAGCTTTGTTCATCAGTATAATGATCTTTTCAAAATGCAAAGAGATCTAACAATTAAAAAAATTACGGAATGTAATGAAAAACTAAGGAGTGCTACGCCAGAAAATAGAATACAAATAAAAGCAAATTGCAAGGCGGATCTAAAAACAATTAAAGAACAATTCAAAGATGCACGAAAACAATTCAAAGAAGACTTTAAAGTTTTCAGAGAAACTGCAAAATCACTGATAAAGGTAGCAAAGCAGAATGAAATAATTAGTGCAGGAGAAGCAAAAGAACTCAAAAAAGAATTAAAGAGCTTTGAAAAAGCGACAAAGAAAGCAAAAAAGGAGTTTAAGGAAGATATCAAAGAAGCCAAAAAAGAGATAAAACACGAAGAAAAACAGTTTAAGAAAGAACTAAAAGAACTCAAAAAGGAAGAAAAAGAACATGAAAAAGAGCTAAAGAATGAAGCAAAGAAAACAAAAAAAGATAAACACGACGATGATGACGAAGACGATTAGGAGATTATATTAAACCAGAATTACTTGTAATGTCAGACCAGAGCAACACTCATCCCAAGAACAACTCGGACACTTGGCGAGTTGCTATTCTTGCATTCTTCAGGCAAGCATCTTTCCTGCAGATTTTAATCTAATGTTTGTAAGCCTTCAAAACTCTTTCAATGATGAGACCAGCTATAATTACAGAAAGCGCAAATACAACTGACCAAAACACATCTGGTGGAATTCCTACAGCTGGTGGTGGTACCATCGCAGCTTCCATCATAGTTTTTTCCATGGCAAGTTCGCCACCTGTGGTTGCTTCCCTAGCTGTATCCATGGGTGCTTGCAGATTCTCCTTCAAGCTTGTTTGACCTGCTTGAAAAGTCTGGGCAAACTGGGAGACAAACCATGTTGCTACCCCAGCCACTCCTATTGATGCAAACCTGTAAATCGTCTTAAACGAATTAGCCAAAGACTTGCTAGTCTTTGCCTTCTGAGATAGGCCTGATGGCAATATTACAATTGCAAATTTGGTTGTGGTATAATACTTCATGTCTTGTGCCTTGACGTTTTTTCCAACACTACTAATTTTTACAATGCTCATGTCCTGCATTTTTTTTAAATGATATATGACTAGTGGAAGTGATATTCCTGTTTTTTGTGCAATCTGGTTTGCAGTCAACGAATCATCAAACAGCAGCTTCAAAATGGCTCTGCTTGAATCAGAGCTTAACAACTCACCAACCGATTTTATCTTCTCGTCCTCTGTTGAAATTATCTCAATCTTTTCAGTTAGGCTTACTGGGTCGGCTTCATTGTATTCATCCATACTCGCCTTTTTGTCATCCTCTCAATAAAGGTTATTTAAATTTGCGGTTAAATTCAATTTTAATCAAACCCTATAAACACTATATTGTAAACCATAATAGATGAAAAATACGTCAAGATATGCAATATACACTGTAATTGCCATTGCAGCAGCTGGCGCAATAGGCTTTGCAGCTATGACCAACATTACTCCTGCCGATCAGGTGGTTCCTAAAGACACGGAAAGCACAACTCCAGAAATAATAACACCAATCGAGTCTACCCAAGATCTAAAAAAATTCTCTTCCACTGACGAGCTAAGAAAGTTTTTGCTTGATGCCCAAACAAGCTTTGCTTTACAATATCCAGGCAATATGATGTTTGATGGGGTCATGCCTCGTCCGATGATGGCAGACTCTGGAAGAGAGGGCGCACCAGTTCTTAAAGAGCAGGCATCTGCGGTGGAGAGCGGCGGTACATATTCTACTACAAACGTTCAGGTTAGTAATGTAGACGAGCCTGATTTTCTTAAAAACGACGGCAAGTATGCATACATTGTTTCAGAAGATAAGCTGACAATTATTGAAGCATATCCTCCAGAGAGCGCTAAACAGATTCTAAAGATTGGGCTGGATGTAAAAGGTCAATATCTTCTGAACATATTTTTGAATAAAGACAGGCTCGTGATATTTTATAGTGGTTCTGGAGAACGCTATTCCATACAACAGTACGACTATATCCCAAGTCCAATCTACATGCCAACAACACATGCACTAGTAATGGATGTTTCTGACAAGGAAAACCCCAAGATACTAAAAGACTACGAGGTAAATGGAAACTATTACAACGCAAGAATGATTGCAAATTACGTTTATTTTATTGCAAACAATGGTGTTGACTATCGTGATCCAATCCTTCCAGTTCTAAAAGAGTCCTCAAAGATTGTCATGATGCCAGATGTGTATTACTTTGACAACCCAGAACAATACTACAACTTTAACACAGTTACTTCGTTTGATATTTTTGGAGATGGCATAAATTCACAGACTTTCATGATGGGTTATACCAACACAATGTACGTTTCTGATGACAACATATATCTTGCATATCAGAAAAACTTTCCATACTATTACTATGAGACTCACGGTAAGGACAGATTCTTCAAGATTATAGTACCACTATTGTCAGACGATGTACAAGCTCAGATAAAATCAATAGAAAACAGTGACTTGAATCTAGATGAAAAGTGGGCAAAGATCTCAGATCTACTACAGAACACCTACAACACAATGCCTGAATCTGAAAAAACCCAATTGTTTAACACAATTCAAAAGGCACTAGAAGAGTATGAAACCAAGATACAGCAAGATACAAGAAAAACGGTAGTTCACAAAATTGCAATAAGTGATGGCAATCTAAAATACGTTGCAAAAGGTGAGGTCCCAGGATATTTACTTAACCAGTTTTCCATGGATGAGTCTGGAAACAGATTCAGAGTTGCCACAACATCAGAGTTTTACACTCCACAGCGTACCGTCTTGTACAATAACGTCTACGTTCTTGATGAGGCACTCAACATTGTAGGCAGTCTTGAAAAAGTTGCACCGGATGAGTCAATCTACTCTACTCGCTTTATTGGAGACAAGTTGTACATGGTGACATTTCAAAGAATAGACCCATTCTTTGTAATTGATCTCTCAGAAGCCACTCCCAAAGTCTTGGGCGCATTAAAGATTCCAGGATACTCTAGCTACTTGCACCCATACGATGAAAATCACATAATTGGAATAGGGAAAGAAACAAAAGAAAACAAGTGGGGCGGTGTTGAGACACTTGGTGTAAAGATTGCATTATTTGATGTCACCAACGTTCAAAATCCTAAAGAAGTAGATACAGTTGCGATAGGAGGACCTGGAACAGACTCTGAAATCTTATGGGATCACAAGGCCTTCCTATTTGACAAAGAAAAAAATGTTCTTTCAATTCCAATCTGGGAACAAGAACAGTATAAGGATCCAATACCACTTGATGGAGAAATAACCCGACCATACCCACAACCGAAAATTTGGCGAGGCTTCTATGTATTTGGAGTTGATGCAAGTGATGGCTTTAGCTTGAAGGGTAAAGTGGAACACTCTACAGATCCAAATTACTATGGCTACAGTTATGGAAGCAGATCATTTTACATTGATGACGCTCTGTATACAGTAACATCTGGCCTGATGAAGATCAACGATCTCAACGACATCAGTCATGAGATAAACCAGATCAAGTTTGGTAATACAGGTGAAATCATCAAATACATTGACTAAATTTAGGCACAACCTAAAACTTGCAATGACCTGATTCTTCTTATATTAAAGTCAACCTATGTCTTGTAAGAGAGAAAATTGGCTGAGGAATTAATCAGATCAGTTCAAAACCTATTAGATTCTGACAAAGGTGATCAAAAAAGACTAGTTGATATTTTGAATACACTCAAGCAAGGTGCGACACTATATCTATCTGATTACAAATACCTTGAAAGTCTAACTTCAAACTCCGTGCAAAATGATGAAGAAAGACAAGAAGCTAGCGAATCTAAAAAACGAAAGATAGTAAAGGAAATACGACACGAGGCAAATACTATGATCAAAAACCAGAGAAAAACAGAATCACTTGAAGAACTCACTTCGTCAGAAAATGAAGATGTATTAATGATACTAAGGACCAGGCTTGCCAACGGCGAAATTACTATTGATGAATTTAGATCTATCAAAAAAACAATAAAAAGTTCATGACTTTAACAAAGGATCATTTCTTCCCAAGTCTTAAATGCAATTGTACTCAAATTGTTACAGGTAGATCAAATGTGCAATATCTCTGTCAGCTAGATGTCTATAAGCACCATCTCATCACTTTACATTGTTGTACTATTTGGTTAAATAGAGAACAAAACATATTTTCTGTTGGTATATAAATTTGTCAAAGCTTGCCCCTCTTCCACCCGCTCCTGTGCTAATGACATGTTTTGGTCACTGTGGAATAGGTCTTGGCGCAGAATCATATAGAAGACTGTTACTTGATGTAGGAGCAAACCCTCTCAAGCCTACCCTTCGTAATGAGAGAGAAGAATCAAGAGTATTGAAAAGATACGGCAGCACGATTCTAAGATTTCCAAACTCATATGCAGGCGGTGAGATCCCACTCATACCAAGAGCATTACTAGTAGACTTGGATCCTAGAGCCGCTAACCTGATACTACAATCATATCCTGATCTTTTTGCATTAAGAGATAAGCATGTAATTCATGGAGCAGGTGGTGCTGCAAGGAATTGGGCTGAAGGACGAACTAGATTCATCAAAGAAGTGACTGCTAAGTTTGATATGCAAAAACAACTTTCTGCGCTTTCACCTGAACCAGTTAGAGGTTTTACCGTGCCATTTGCTTTGGGGGGAGGAACTGGCAGTTCTTTTGCTAGTGCATTTATACAATTCATAAAAAAGGACACAAAAGAGCATGCAACCATCGCCACATTGGGACTCTTGCCAGAGTTTGGCTGGGATCCCATAATTTTTGAAGCAGCAGCAATAAACATTGTAATGAGTCTGGAATATCAGATAAAATACAGTGATTGTTCTATTCTGTTTTCTAATAAAACTCTAAGGTATTTATCTCACAAGTTTGCGAAAAAGCTGCAAAAGGCTCCATCCATAATAGATGATCTACCACAAGAGCATGAAGTTGGATGGAAGGATTACAAGGGCATGAACCTAATTGCGGCAAATGCAATCTCTATGTTTGTATCATCGTTTGCAAGAGAGACCGAATGGGACATGTCAAACTACAGAACCTGGCTTGCAACAAAGCGTCCAAAGTTTGCCATTCCATGGGTAATTCCTATCATACCAGAAGAGAATCAATGGGGTTCAAATCTACTATCAAGTGGAAAAAGCAATACAATGGAAGGCATCGTTGAACACATTAGTAAAAGACAAGACGCGGTGCTCTTTGACATAGATGAAAACGATATAAGAAACAACGGTGGACCAAAAGATTCCTGTTGCGCTCTGGTAAAGGTAAAGGGCGAGTTTGACATAAAGGAAAGAGACACTCTGAAGAGGATAATAAAGGATAGATTCAACATAGAGGAACCAAGAATGATTTTTGTCAAGATACCAATAATGAATAGTGAACAAGCAAACGTTACAATTTTGGTCAACACCAAGGCTATAGGACCAAAGATACTTGAAATTGCACGTGAGGCAGAAGAGTCTTGGGATGCCTACAAGGAAGAATATGGCAAGTGGGGTTTGGTAACAGAGGAGTTCAAAACTAGTTTGATGGACGTAATACATCAATTCAGCTAAACAGGTATTGGTAATGGCCGATTTTTACTATCTAGAAGAGGTAGCTGCAAGGATAAAGACCAACAGGGCACATCTATCTGATATTGATGATGTACTTTTTGACGTCAAAACCAAAATTCATGAACTTCCGCTAAAGCGTCCAGCTGAATCAACGTTTGCCAAGATGATAGGTATAACGTATAATGACGAACTCGAAGATCTTGAAAAAGCAAAAGATAAACTTGTAGCTCAGAAAGAAGAACTTGAAAACACAATTCAAAAAGATACGACCACATTCATTGCAGAAATAACTTCTTTGGATTTGGTAATTCCACTTGAACCAGTACCAAAGTTCAATGACGGAAACACCATCTATAGCTATAGAGATGGAGCTAAATTTACTAACGTATTTGATATCTTGAGTGAATTGCTTGGACTGAGTGCCCCATTAGTTGTTAAAGATGTTATGCTCTCATCATCGGAAGTGACAGTTAAGGTATCAGATGAATTAGAAGCAAAGAAAAAATTCATTAGCAGTATGAATGAAGTACAAAAGACATTATTGCTAAAGAAAAAATAGACTAGGCATAAACTATGAAAATGGCCAAAAATAGATTAATGTGCTGATGATTTCTTAGTGCAATTAAAATAGTTAAGCAAAGCAAACATGTCTAGTTTGCGAATTTTTGAAAAAGAAGTTTCAATTACCGTGGCAATTGCAAGCCTAACGATCTTATCGATTCTATCTTATGCAGAAGGGCAGTCTGGCCCAACTGTACCAGATAAACCAACTCTTACGGCAACGGTGATCTCTGCATCACAAGTCAACTTATCGTGGACAACACCAAGCAACGGCGGTTCGCCAATTACAGGTTACAAAATAGAATACAAAATAATTCCGACTCCGGGAACCTATTCGCTCTTGGTTCAAATTAATGGAAATACAACCACCACCTATTCGCACACAGGATTACAAAGTGACAAGTATTATGTTTATCACATTTTAGCAATAAACTCTGTAGGTAATAGTGAGTGGTCAGCAGAAGTTATTGGCCATACAGAACAACCACAAAATATTGTACCAAATCCACCAACAAGTCTTACAGCAAGAGCAGTTTCTCCTACCCAGATAAACTTGAGCTGGACTGCACCAACAAACAACGGTGGACCACCTGTAACCGGATATAAAATTGAAGAAAAGGTTGGTACAGGTTCCTTTACTGTTATAGTTACAAACACAGGAAATACCAACACATCATATTCACGAACAAGTCTGACAACCGGAACAAGTTACACTTACAAAGTTTCAGCAATAAACTCTGTTGGACCAAGTACCACATCAAATGAAGCTTCTGCGACGCCAACGCCAACATCGTCGATAACTCTACCAAGTCCACCGACCAATCTTTCAGCCACAAAAGTGTCTCAGACACAAGTGAATCTTTCATGGAATGCTCCGTCGGATAATGGTGGTTCAGCAATTACTGGATACAAAATTGAAGAAAAGGTCGGCACAGGTTCCTTTACTGTTATAGTTGCAAACACAGGAAATACCAACACATCATATTCACGTACAGGTCTTACTGCTGGCTTGACTTACACTTACAAAGTTTCAGCAATAAATTCTGCTGGAACAAGTAGTCCATCCAACGAGGTTACCTCATCACAAACAATAATCGCAGTGCCAAACCCGCCTTCCAACCTTGTTGTAGCTTCGGCCTCACCTACACAGTTAAATCTTTCATGGAAAGCGCCATCAGATAATGGCGGACCGGCAGTAACAGGATACAAGATCGAAGTAAAAAGTGGTTCAAATCCTTACGCTATCTTAGTTTCAAACACAGGAAGTGTTACATCATATTCTCACAGTGGGCTGACAACTGGTACAACTTACACTTACAAAGTTTCAGCAATAAACTCTGTTGGAACAGGTAGCCCATCAAATGAGGTTTCTGCAAAGCCAATAAAAACAATTGTTCCAACAAGTCTCACAGCTGTTGCAACCTCTCCTACTCAGATAAGACTTACATGGTTTGCGCCATCAGAAACCTTTGGGCAAACTATTTCAGGATACAAAATTGAAAGAAAAATATCAGAAGGAACTTTCATCACAATAGTTGAGAATACTAATTCTCAAACTACAACACATTCCATTTCTGGTTTAACAACCGGTACCACTTACACATTTCTAGTTTCAGCCAGTTACCCTCTTGGTGCTAGTGGTCAGTCAAACGAGGCTTCTGCAACGCCGACACCAACCTCAACTGCACCACCGGCTTCGCCTCCGCCCTCATCAACCCCTAGTACATCTCCACCACCTCCGCAACAAACGGGAACTTCACCGAATCAGCCAACAAGTCTTACAGCAAGAGCAGTTTCACCAACAAAGATAAGCCTGTTTTGGGTCGAGCCAACAAATAATGGCGGTTCGCTTGTTGTAGGATATAAAATTGAAATGAAAAGCAGTGGCGGCTCATGGTCAACTTTAACAGCAAACACTGGATATGCTACTGCAACATATTCAAAAGATGGTCTAATAACTGGCACTCAATACACTTTTAGAGTTTCAGCAATAAACTCTGTTGGAACAGGTAGCCCATCAAATGAGGCTTCGGCAACGCCAAAGTCTTCATCAGAGCCAGAAGTTCCAGCAGCTCCAACAGATCTTACACCAAAAGCAATCTCTTCGACTCAGATTAACATGACATGGAAGGCACCAATCGACAATGGCGGACTAACAATTACAGGTTACAAGATTTCACAAAAAATTGGATCAAATACATATCGTACCTTAGTTGATGATACTAAAAGTACCACCACATCATATCTGCACTCGAATTTGACGGCCGGTGTTATGTACACATACAAGATATCTACGATAAACTCGGTTGGTACAGGGAATCCGTCAAATGAGGCTTCAGCAACTACAACTGCTCCAACCCCTACCACAACACCAACCCCTATTCCAACGCCAACCCCCACTCCAACTCCATCACCATCCACTTTACCTTCTATTGGAAGAGTCAAAGTACCGAATACTGACTATGCCCTTAGATATGATATTACTGGTGGCACAGTGCTAGGAACAGTAGCTGATGTAGAGACCAATTCGCTCCTTATAAAAATAGAAACAACAGGTGATGGAGTATTGAACATACCGCTGCCAAGGGAATTGATAGATGCAAAGACAGACAAAGGTGATGATGACGTTTTCTATGTGCTAGTTGATAACAAAAAAGCTGACTTTGATGAGACAGTAAGAACTACTTCAAGGACACTGGAGATCAGCTTTCCTGATGGAACTGAAGAGATAACAATCTATGGCACACAAGTAGTTCCAGAGTTTGGAACCTTGGCATCCTTTATTCTAGCAATAAGCATAGTAAGCATCATAGCTGTAACTGCAAAGGCAGGAATAATTTCAAAACTCTAAGAGTATATTGTATCAACTTGAGTAACTAGCTAAGTATTTAACATTTTAGCTAAACGAATGATATCAATTTGCTTTGGTAACCACAGTAATATGCCAGAAGAACTGTGTAGAAAGTGCGGTGAACCATTACACGAATTTTCTTTTTGTGTCAGGTGCCGCCAGTTAATGCAAAAAATATGCATCGTCTGCAAAAGAAAGACAGAAGAACAATTTCATGATTACTGTTCCTACCAATTGCGGGTGCTCAAGCTGTTTCCCATCCCACCTGATCATAACATGAAAGATGGATTAAAGATGGTTCCATTTGACTATTTGCAACAAAACAAAAAGCTATAAAATTAGAGATTATCAAACTGTAGAACATGAAAAACTATTGGCTGGTAAAGCAAGAACCATCGACTTACAGCTATGATAAACTAGAGAAAGAAAAAAAGACAGTTTGGGATGGTGTGCATAACAATCTGGCTCTCAAACACATCCGCTTAATGAAAAAAGGAGATCAAGCACTTTTCTACCACACTGGTGATGAAAAACGAGCTGTTGGTATTATCAAGATAACAAAGGACCCCTATCCAAACCCAAAAGAAGATGACAAAAGATTTGTTGCTGTGGATGTCAAACCGGTTGCACGACTGAAAAGACCTGTGACCTTGGATGAGATAAAAAAAGATAGCATATTCAAAAATTGGGAACTCCTGCGCATTTCTAGGCTTTCAGTAATGCCTGTGCCACAAAAATTGTGGGATGCAATAATAAAAAAGTCAAAGAATTAGATAATATCTAAATCACATGGATGAGATCTCTTAGTTTTCTTCGTGACTTGGGTCCACGCTTTTGTTCTGGATATCCTATACAGAGAAGAGATGACGGTCGAAGTTTCGTTCCAATAGCTTCTTTGACTTTTTCCTCATCAATCATACCAATCCAGATGGAGCTTAGACCTAAGGCTGAGGCAGCTAACTGGGAGTATGCTGCTGCAAGAGTTGCATCTTGGATTGAAAACTTGGCAAGGATCTCTTGTGGAAAGTTTAGCTTGACGCGTTCGGGATTCATACAAAATACGAGAACTACGGGTGTGTTGACATAGGGCTGGTTATTTGCGGCAACAACAAGCCTTTCCTTTACCTTTGGATCTTTGACATAATAGACTTCAAAGCCTTGGAAATTCCCAGCAGTAGGGGCAGTGTCAGCAGCAGCTAACATCTTATCAATCTTCCACTGTTCGACAGGTCTTGGCGAGAATTTTCTGGTTGAACGCCTTGTGGACATGACAAAAAATAGATCAGTGTTTATTTGTTTTTCAGGTATTTTTGATGTTAGGATGCTGTTAAGAAGCTGACTACGAAAATCAGAGGTAGACTCTGACACACTTCGATCACCAGAATATTCCTTAGGCCATACTTGCATCTCCTCAGCATCATCGTCCTTTGGCATATGAAATGACTAGAAACACCTTGATATAAAATCTAACAGAATTTGTAATTATGCATCAGGATTTTTTGCCATAAACTCACTAATTTTCTCCTTGAGTGTCTTGGTAGGAATTTCAAGTGATTTTCTTTGGGCCATAAAGAACTCGGTTGTATCTGAGTTTACCATTATAGAACTTACCCCATCCTCAAGCTCGATTTTAGCAGTAGAATCATGTGACAGAACTTCACTTAGCTCAGCAAGATCTTGGTGCCTTAGATAAACAACTCTTTCCTCACCGTCCTCATTGCGCCAAATCAACCTACAACCCTTTTCATTTGGTATATACGGTGCGTCTACGTCAAAGGAGTAACTCATCGATATCTCATCCCAACGGACAAATTTAAGACTCTTTTGATTCCTGAATTAACTGGTTATGTTCTTGCGAGAATCTAACCCAGTTCTATTTTTAAGGTTAGACAATTCATTTTTTGTTGCTTCATATTCATCTTTTACTTTGGTAAGGGTGATCTTTACTACCTCAAGCTCTCTTTGCAATGCCTCGCATTTTGCATTTGCAGATGTAACAACAGCTCCTGCCGCTTCTACTATTTTTTTGGTATCATTATTTTCACTCACTGATGGAGCCTGCCTTTGGCTTATGGATAACAATTCTTTTTCTATAAAACCAATCTCTCTTTTGGCCAACATGATCTCACTTTTCTTTTTTTCATGCTGGGACTGCAATGTACTAAGCTCAGATTTTGCAGATTTTACTTGCAAATTCAAGCTTGCTAATTCTGATGATGCAATTTCTTTTTTAGATTCTAGTTCATTAAGCTCAGACCGTGTGGTCTTAATCTTCTGATTTATGGATTCTATTTCCTTTTGATTATATTGAGACTTGACAAGAGTAAGTTCAGATTTTTTTGACTCTAATTCCTTTGAAACTATTTCATGTTCTTCTCTTATACGTTCCAGTCTTTGAGAGATAGAGTCAAGCTTGGTCATGGTTTCCTGAAGCTCTTTTTTGGCGTACCCTAGTTCGTTTCGCGTTGCTTTCAGCTGTAACTCATCAATCTCTTTTACCTTCACAGCTACATACTTCTTACTATCATTGTCATTGATAGATCTCTGACTGGAAGCTTCTTTTGAATGTCTAAATAGGCCCACTAATATCGCCACCTGCTTTTTAGTATTAAGGAAAGCAGTCTTTCAACCTTGTTACTTTGACCAATTTTATCTATTCATAAACTATTTTTGCACTAGCCAAAGTCATTCCTCACATTTTCTTTTTTCTAATAAAACCAAGATAAAAGCCGATTCCACCTATTACAAATCCAAATGCGATCGCTACTCCACCTTCAGTTGTACCCGGTCCGAAAAATAATGGAGCAGAGACAAAAAGAAATGCTCCAAAAATTATTAAAGCATAAGCACCACTCTTTTTTGGTCTGTTATACTCGTTATGTGCCATGTCTATAGATATTCAGAAAGTGTTTGTGCTACCTTCTTTCTACCAATATCTATAATGAAGGGACCAATTTTGGGCCCACGGTCTGATGCAAGAATAATCTGATATAGAACCTTGAACAAGTCCTTAGGCTGTACTCCATTGTCCTTTGCAATTTGATAGATAGAATTTTGAAGATCGACTGGTTCACTTTCAGTGGAAAGCATTTCTACCAATGCCTTAACTGCTTTTTTTGTTGTTTCATCAAGATGTATATCTATTTTTGCTGGTCGATCAAAGTCATCGGCAAAGTTTCCGGCTAAGCTGACAAGCTCTTCAAGCTCTGGTGTAGATTCTTTTATTGTGCCATATTCAATTAGTTTTTTGATGACGCGATGATTTCTTTGCTCTCTGAATATTTTGCAGAGCTGAACTAACAGTCTATAATTCACATAAGAGCTGGGATTTTTTGGCACATTTAACAGATTTACATATTCGTACAGGCCTTTTGCGCGGACAGTCTTTGTCTCATTATCAAGCTTTGTCTTTCCAAAGTACACACACTCAAGCTCATTATATTCATCCATCAGAGATGGAATGTCTTCAAAACCTACTTCGCGGGCTCCAGTAATTCTTTTGTACAACAAAAGTAAAATTGATTTTGTTGTCCCATACTTTAGCCATGCCTGTGATGTTACTACATTACCAAGAGATTTGGAAATTTTTTTGCCACCCTTGTCCAAAAACATTTCATATTTTACATGATGTGGATGTGGAAACTTTAGGATTTCATCCGCAACCCAGTCATTTACCTTGACAGAATCCATTATGTCCTTTCCGTAAGCCTCAAACCTGATATCAAAGGCCTGCCATCTTGCAGCAAACTCTACCTTCCATGCAAGCTTGCCAAGGTCTTTTGTAATGTCAGTAACCCCATCATGACCACAACCCTCCAGAGTTTTAGAACCGATCGTTGTTTGATGACATCTGTACTTTATTTTTCTCTCATCGGGTAGATACTCATAGGCCTCTGCGGTGTAGAGTCTTCCACAGCTTGAGCATATTGGAAAATACGGAAGTGATTCTTGATATTTTTCCTGTCCTACAAGTTCTGCAATTTTTGCACCAATTTTTTTGCTGTTAAGCAATATGGTGTGAATCTGATCCTTTAGAAGACCATTTTTGTAGGTGTCAACTCCTCTTTGAAATTTATATTTTATACCAAGCTTATCCAGTCCATCAAGTAAGAGGCTGCTCATGTGTGAACCATAAGAATCGTGGCAGTCAAATGGGTCAGGTATAAGTGATACAGGCTTTGCCAAGTGTTCCTTTAACCAATCTGGAAAGCCCTCGGGGATCTTTCTTAGACCATCCATGTCGTCTGAATATGCAATAAGATCAGATTTGTAGCCAAGGTTTTCTAAGGCTAGTTTTACGCCATATGCCCTGGCTGCATCCCCAAGGCTTCCTATGTGAGGAATTCCAGAGGCACCAAGGCCGCTTTCAACCTTAATCATGCTTGTGTCGCGCCCAAGACTTTTCTCTCTTTCCACAAGCTCATGCGCAAGCTTGTCTATCCAAGTTCCTCTACCAATAATTTTTTGCTCTTCCATTATGCCAGTTCCTTTGACATGTACGGACCTAAAAACGAGTAACCAATTTTTCTATAATATTCTCTTGTCCC
>Ga0209431_10002114_pt1 | contig 16188 bp, 23 predicted proteins | sample RifCSP13_3_FD_184021 | JGI IMG/M metagenome (GOLD analysis project Ga0209431, IMG submission 184021) | Soil microbial communities from Rifle, Colorado - Rifle CSP2_sed 13_3 (SPAdes) (version 2) | ecosystem: Environmental > Terrestrial > Deep subsurface > Rock core/Sediment | place: Rifle...
AATGAATTGATTCGTGATCAGCACTTCAACAGTAGAGAAGAAGCCCGGTCAGCGATCTTCGATTACATTGAAGTATTTTATAACCGGCAACGTTTGCATCAAACGCTGGGATACAAATCCCCGGAACAATTTGAGAGAATGGCAAATGTTGCTTAAATCCACTGTCCGTTTTATACGGGATGTCTCAGTCTGCCCATGATTATTGTCTCACTATTTTAGTTAATCTTAGATTTCTTTTTAGGACGTCTTTTTGCAGATGATGAAAGCGCTCTCACAGTATCTGGCGTAGTATCACAAATTTTAGCAATATCTTTTCTATCTAAGCCAAGCCGATCTAGTATTTCTACTTTATCTGTTGTGTTTTCATATCTATCAATTATCAAAGCTCCTATCAATCTAATTAAAATATCAATTTTTTCTTCGTCTGCATTTTTCATTCGAGGATAACCTTTGCTAGACCAACTGTTAATTTATAGGAAAAACATGTAATAACTTTGATTCTTTACCTTCTCCCACTCTATATAGAATTCCTTTTTCAATCCATTTTTTTACGGTTTTGCTAAAATTCCCTTCATCTAAACCCACCAATTTTGCAATTTGTCTCTGTGTCTGTGTACCATCACATAAATTATATGCTTTCTTTTGTTTTACCTGATTCTTATTAGGAGCAACTATTGATTTAACTTGTTCTTCATCAAATGTCGTTCGCCCTATTAGGGTAATTAGTATTTTAAGTAATTGATTAGTTTGTTCAGACAAGATAACTCCCCCACTCCCTATTTAAGATATAGATTTAGATTTAAATTTATATCAATGAAATTACTCAAAATGTTGCCTATAAGCTTGATACAGCCTATTCAGATCATTACCGTCAATAACACCATAATATATAGATTTTCCATTCATTGCTTTGCCAAGTGCAAATGCTTCTAACTGTGCAATTATGCTTTCATCAATCTTGCCATGATAAACAACAAAAAATATTTCTGCGGCACTGCCCATTAATCTAGATATTTGGTCTCCATTTTTACCCATTTTCTTTGGTGTAAGTGTTCCACTTGTAGCCTTTCCTTTTAATGCAAAGGCTGCAAGTCTTTTCCTTCTTTTATATTCCAATTTATTAGTATATAGGTCATTTTTTTCTCCTCCCCAGTCTTTGTTTTCATTTGAATCACCAATGATATTTTGAAGACCTTTTTTTATTGTACTTTCTGCAATATCTTTTAATTTTATTGTAGTATCTATAGAATTAATATTTCTAACCTCCTTGAATGAATCAATATCATATGCAGTAAGAAACTTTATCGTTGGTTTTTTTCCTGGTATTTTTATTTTAATAATATTATTTGTTGTGATTTTTGGGGATTGTTTAGTCGGATAATTAGATTCTTTTTTTGGATTATCCAACACAGTTAATATCTTATTTTTATGATGAGTATATGTATCATCTTTTTTATAAGCTGTCTCTTTACCTATTTTTACCTGATCAACAATTTGGTTTGCTTGCAACTTGCCAGCTTCTTGCAAAACTCTCATTCTTGACAATCCTGTCATATCGGAAATTTCTTTAACAGTTTTAATCTTTTTTTTACCTTTATATATTGCCTCGAATACTTGTCGTCTATGTAGTGCTCTCTTCCCAATTATCTTTACAGCATGAATAATATTCTCATTAAGATTTGCCCGGATATCAGAAACTTTTGTGGGCATATAATTAATCTTCCTTTGATATTGTTACATAAAGATATTTATTAACACCCTTTAATATTTTGTTAACTGATCCGGTTGCAATCCCAAGGCGTTTCCCAATATCGGCTTGTGAAAGTCCTGCACGCCAAAGCTCAATTGCAAGCAAACTTTGAAGAATTTGAAACTCATCAAGACCTTTTTGATTGTTAGCCATGATTAATTACCTCAGTAATATATCAGTTAAAATATTTAGATATTTTAAACATTCATAATTCTCTATCTATGTAATATTTCACATGTTTTATAAAGATAAATTAAATAGCGCATGATCCTAATTTGGATTGTAAAAAAATAATAATCTTTATATATCGATCTACCATATTATCTAATACTAAATTACTTAACTTTTTTCTTTTTCTTTTTAATACCACTCAATGTAACGCTAACAGTATTAGATGTGGTTCCAAGTAAGTTAGCAATTTCCTTGGGTGATATCCCGGCGCTCGATAAAAAAGCGATTTGTTCAGATTGTGTTTTGTCCTTGCACAAACCAAGCGCAATTAGCTTAATTAGAATATTTAATTTATCTGAAATATCATTATCTGTGTTCATAGAATCATTTACCCTTGTCTTTAATTTTTTGCTTTTTCTTGCCTGATGTTACTGCTGTCACATAATTAATAGGCTTTCCAATTATTGAGGCTACTTCAGGCTTAGATAAGCCAAAGCTTAATAATCGCTCAATTTTGCTAGAAATTGGCATTTCGTTATCAACCCTCGCCTCTAAAAGTAAATGGATTATCACATCCATTCTCCGGATTAGCATATCTTGAGTCGTATTGTTATTCATTGTATGTATTACCTTGCGTTACTAATATAACAGTGTTTGTATTATTATGATATATAAAGTAAATATTGTCTATATCTTAGGCAAATATATGATATTTAAATAAAAATCAACTTAACTTGAGATATGCCAATCCGGAGAATGGAAAAGAAATGCCAATTTCTATTGTCAATGTAATGAATAATTAGGTGCTTTGGGGGAGTAGGGATACCCAGTAATTACTTGCTTAGCTGTTCCAGACTTCGTGGAAATAATCAGGGTCAGATCTTAAATCATCATCCCGCCTGTTTCTCCTTCCTCTGTTTTTCAAACCAGAATACGGGTCAGAGTGCGGAGGCACCTGCGACGGCTGCGCCCAAGGACGTTGATAATATCAATTGATTTCATTAGATATGTGAATTTAAGAAGGGAGAATTAATCCATCAATCTCCCTCTCCGCCCCCTTCGCGAAAACACTCATTAACTATAGCCCTTAAAATGCAGATTTTCCAGGTTTATGGGTTAATCATTGCCAATTGCCCTTACGCTGCCCTATTGATTCCATAGCTAATCTCTTATCAATTTCCATCAACGCCAATTATGCATGCGGAGATGCGTTTGTCCGGTGATGGAAGAATAGGAAACCGCTTAATCAAATGATTTATTATTTTATCTCCCAGAATATTTTCTGCTTTAATCAAATCATTCCTTATATTTTGTAACAATAGCAATCGATGCTGACCATGTTTTAATTTTTCATACCAAATCGGTCTGATCAGATCCAGCCATTGAGAAGCTACCTCATCCCAATCCGGTTGTGTTTCAAGGGGAGGATTGGTCAACATATCTATAAGAAACTTATAGGAATCAATCTTTTCCTGATTGTTATTATCGGAAGCTGCCTTTAAATATGCAGCAATTACCTTTTCCATTTCTTCAAGTGCTTTCTGTTTTTTCCTGGAAATCAATAACCGCTCAGCACGACTCAAACGATCAAGAAATATTCTCATGCGTGATTCTGCATGAGGGGTCATGGACAGATCAGTGACTGTCTCATCCAGATTTTCCCTGAGTGTTTTGCAAACATCTGTGAGTTCAGTAATAGGTTCATCATTAAAACCGGGCAGAAGTATCCATCTTGGCGCACCAAAAGCACCGGCTGATATGGCAAAGAATGCCCAAGGCTTTTTTGATTTGACGACACTGACCCGTGATAAAACTCTTGCTTTAACATGCTTGTAGTAATCGTATGTTTTTTCCGGTATTAGTTTGTTATCACCTAATATCAAACTCCGCACAGGTTCAAAAGCATCGCTAATACCATCCCATCGCATTTGACCTGATTCCTTTTCATATTCTTCAATCAATTCCCTGGTACTCAGACGTTTACTACGCAGTCCGCTTTGTATCGCCTCAGGCAATGGCATATTGGCGCCAAGCAAACTCTCAACAGCCTCATATCTTTCTACAAACCGCTCATCTGAGGCCAGTGCAAATTCTTCAGCATCCTGTGGCCACCATGCTTCGATGGCTGTATGAGGAGTATCGAGTCTGTCTATACGACCCACTCGCTGTTCTGCAACACGCACAACTGTAGGCATATCCAAATGGACTAATGAGGATGCCTGCTGCAAGTTAACTCCCTCTGCCAAACTGTCTGAACATAAGCCAATAACATTTTTTTCCTCAGATCCGGGTTTAAATGTTTCCAACAATTCCGAACGGGAAGAATGAATATCACCTGTAGCCACCAATACTTTTGGTTTGTTTTTAGCTTTCTGAAGTCTTTGTTGTATCACCGCGAGTGAAATTGGCCGGCTATCAAAAGCCAGTATTAAATGCTGTTTATCGAGTAATGCATTAAGCAAACTGGCTTTTTTTGTTTCCCTGATATCTGTCATTTGAGAAACCAGCACATGAATATTTTTGTAAATATCCAAATCATGCGCACACGCCTCTCCATGTTTAGTTATATCACTGAGCCACTCAGGTAAAGGTATAGATAACCTGTTCTCAGGCAGTTTCCCTGATATGCGTTCGAGTTTATGGATCATACCTTGCAATGCATTAGTGCGTTTAAGCCCACTAAGACTATATTGTTCAATTGCTTTAGTTGTACCGGAGACATGTTCAACCAGAGCGGCACGGGATGACCGTAAAGATGACATGATGAAATGAACAGCGATCTTTTTGGCTGATAGTAATCTACCTTTGAGATATTGTTCCTCTTTAATGCCCCTTTTACGCAGATAATCAGTTAACTCAATCGGTTTTCCAAAAAAGGCTACAGCATAAAGCTTGTTTGCCAAATCCCGTATTTGTTTAGCAAGCTTACGATCTTTGTCTGTCTCATCCATTGTATAGGTTTTGGGTTTATGTTTCGGAAACCGGCATTCCCTGCCAGTTCTGTCACGATAGAGATGCGGTTCTTTTTTAATAAGCGCATTCAGCATCGGTTTTGTTCGCCGCACAGTAAAACGTTGTATTTCATGGCGCAAAATATCAATTTCATCTTCAGTGAGTGATCGATGCAGATTTTTAACTCCAAGTAACTTCTGAAGTGCCTTAAGTGTCGATTCTTCCAGATTATCTGCTCCTAATAAATCGGCAATACGCAGAAGATCAATCACACTTTTGTTAATAGGTGTAGCAGTAAAAATCAACGTATGATCTGCCATATTACGCAGAAGATGTTGCGTGCGTTGTGCTTTGAAATTAAGAAAGTTATGTCCTTCATCAACACATAAAATCTGTGTCTTGCGCAATGCTTCGAGCAATGCATCATGTTTTGTACTTTTTGTATGGCTCAGAGTACCGTGGGAGTAAATATCAAAAGATATATCAGCAGCATTTCCCTCCAACAACCAATTCATCTCAACTGCCGGTGGGCACACCATTAATGTTTTTCCTTTTCTGATACGGTTACTGCTTATAATCTGATTAAGCAGAGCTTGTATTAGGTAAACGCCCATTCGCGTTTTACCCGCGCCGGTAGCATCCGCAATCAAAACACTGTCATGCCGGGTTAAAATATACAGGGCCTGAGCAATCCCCTGGCACTGTGATGGCCAAAGTGGGATATCATCATGAAAGTACGTATGTCTTATAAATCGGTTAGCCCAATCCCCTTCCAGTAGTTCTGCACACGCACGGGCCAATGCTTCACGCCAAGGTACTACTCTCAATAATTTATTTAATAGGTCAATTAATCTCTTATTGTAATCTTTACCAAGTAGCCAATAATTTTCAGCAATTTGTCTTGCTTCGTTATAGCGGGCGGAATCCTTGTTCCTGGTAAAGCGTACATTTGCCTCCAACTGCCGTGTTAAACCTGGTTCAGTGTAATTACTGGAACCTAGTGTTACTGCATCATCACCGCAATAAATTTTGGCATGCTGACGTTCACCTCCAGAATAATAACGTACTTGTACTTGTCCCTTTTGCAAACGATTAATGCAAAGGATTAATTTTGCTGATAATAATAAAGATATGCCCTGCTCCAACCAGTAATGTTCAATCTCCGCTTCAAAGCGATTATCTGCCATGGAAAAACTGTCGCGTTTGGAGGCGAAAGGTTCAAAACCGATTAATATGCGGGCGCTGGCCTGCTCATTCCTTTCAGCAATAAATTCGATTAACCGATCCAGTGAAGCATAACCTGCAATAATTAGTGGATCTGTTGAGGACTGAAGATCAGCTATAACTTTTTCTTCTACCTTGTATAGGTCAATATTGAGGGGAAAACGGTTTGCATCCGGCCAATGTAATTCCGGATGATGTTCAGCAGGCCGGGAATGGAAATCGAAGAGGTCGAGTGTATGGGCCATTTGACATCCTCTGTCACATTAGTTAATCCAGTTCCTTTGTGTAAATATATTCTTCGCCGAGCATGTCAATAATCTTGACAGCGACGGTGCTACCTTTAGGTGGTGCAGGTAATTCATATTATATATTCACAAGATCGGATTTTTTACGTGAAATAATTTGAGTCAAGTCTTGAATCTTGAACCATCATTTTCTCAAATGCCGAGTTCACCGGTGATATATTTTTCTGCTTTTTCAACAATATTTTTATAATAGTTGCAAAAACAAGAAGTACTCATGCACTCAGAATATTAGCGATAAATAAAGACGGTTCCAATACAAAATTCTTTTCTATTTTTCCCTGACAGGTAAAAAAGCGTGGATCAGTCCTGAAATTAAATACCCTGTACAGATGATACTGATTATCCAGTTTCCTGGATACTTCAAGCTCATTGTTTGTGATGTAAAATTGGGTATATCGAGCATATCTGGTCGTTTTTACCTCAATAAACCTGTCCTTGCCGTTTCCTTCAAATGAGTGAATATCGAACCCGAGCCTATCATCATCCAGACTGACATGATCGATCCGCTCTGCAAGTGATTCTCTACCTTCTTTGATCAAACGGGCCTTTTCATAATTCACTATAAATTTCTCGCCAGACAACCCAAGTTTATGATTATTAGCTTCCCGCGCGATGTAATCCACTTTCCTAGGCCGGTAACTACCACGTTTATAAGGTTCTGGTTGAATATCATTTATTGTTTTTGGTTCAGGCGGGTCGACCAGGCGATTCAGAATATCATCAACAGTCGGGATAGCTTCATCCTGAGTAGTTATACTTTCGATATAGTCAGCCATATTTATTTGATTAGACAACTCTGCGCCAATAACATCTGGCAATATATTTCTTTGATAGTTGGATAAGGGCTTATAGCCATCGATGGTTGGCATACCCATCTCTTTCAGGATCGCACTGATGTTTTGATGTTTTTTCTCGATTGAACTTTTATTGCGATTATTGAGGATTTCCTGCAGTCTCCTGTTGTGCTCTGATTTATTATAGGCCACCCCTTTTAATTCAGCTTCAAGCATTGCGAAGTAATCTTTAACTATTGCTTCGCATTCCCACCAGGACCATCCATTTACCGGATTGAGCAATTTCTCCCGCAGCTCATTATCAAAATTATCTGCCAGTGCCGCTTTCAGTGCTTCTCTTGCGTTGTAACTTTTAAAATATTCAAACAGTTCATTATCCACAAAGGCATATTCGATAGTTGCCAATGTCTTATTCTCGGAATTAGATTCTTTTAGGCTATTGTATTCATCATTTCTCCCTTCATATATTTTGTGATGCCAGAAACCGGATGTTTTCAGATGATAGAATGGCAAATAGGGTGTGTTCTGATCATTACCCTGGCGCAATAACTCAAAATGCTTCGTGAATAAGTGTTTCAGCTTTTCATCCAGGTATATCCTGTTGGTAACTATGACCTCCTGCTCGACCAAGTCCATCACAGAGAGTAGAAGACAGGCTTTATGCGGGCTGACTGAGCCGCCTGATTTGTTCATTCTGAGCGTGGAGAATGCGTCAATATAATATTGAAGACTCATTGACTGCTGCTCCAATAGATTGCCTTGTCTGGAATGATCCAGCGGATGCCCCCTCTCGGATCCGGCACATCACCCCGGTATCTGGGGATTAAATGTATATGTAAGTGATGGACAGTCTGGCCGGCTTCGCTGCCATCATTTATACCGATGTTGTAGGCATCCGGAATAAATTCACTATCAAGGTTTGTTTTGGCTATTTCCAAGGCGTTCAAAAGGGCGTCTTTTTCTTGCTTCGTTGTTTCGAAGAATGAAGCAATGTGGCGTTTGGGGATAATTAACGAATGGCCTTTTGCAACTGGGTATCCGTCTCGCACACTAAAACAATATGCATCTTCATACAGGATTCTATCCAGTTCGATATTGCAAAATGGACAACTGTTGTTATCTGCCATTGTTATATCGTTTTTATTCCCAACTGATAGTTAAACGGAATATTCGGGATCGGGTCTTGCAATACGACTTTGATCTTTTTTGTTGAATATGAATTAGAGAAATGACTTGGATTAATCCATCTAATCCCTTCCCCGCCCCCATTGCTCATTAAATATAGACCTTAAAACCCCTGTTTTCTACTTTTGATTTACCTTCCATGGCACTGGGCAAGGATTGTTCGGCAATTGCTCCTGCATTGCCCTACTACAGTACATCCATATACCTATCCCGACAATCCTATTGCATTTCCTCCATCCATGGAGGTCATTCTGTGTATTAATCGATGTACAGGATGACGGACGTGGTGAGCATCAATGAGTTCCGGTTTTTTATCGTATTGATCCTTGAGTGCCTCGGGACAGGGCACCTGGATTAATGGCCCGTAGGTAACGCCAATGATTTTTTCTGATACCCGTGAGAACTTGCGTGTTTGCGGATTCAGCCGCCAGGTGAACAGGGCAAGCGGTTTATTTTTTTCGTAAAATGTCCTGTCTGATTGGACGTGGCTTGAATTTATACTATTAAAATATTTTTTATTATTAGTTAGTTACGCAGGCCAGTTCACCGCTAGCCTGCCCGGGCTTGTTTTACCTTAACGCCATAATTTCACACTGTCTCCGACTGTTTGTTTATAGCGTCCGATTGCTGATTTATCCTGCGTCTGATTGTTGATTTGACAGGACATCATCCAAAAATATACTCTGGATTATCTCAATAAAAACAAGGAGGTTCCCCCTGATGTATTCCCCATTCCAATATGAATTACCTGCGATGCACAGTAATTGTTTGCCGGCACCCAGCTTGACTATATACGGCACTGCCGTATACTGATCCATGTACAGTTTCATAGAAACCCGGCTGTTCAGCCGGCTGGTTCAGGAATATTTGTCTGATGAGGAATACCAGAAACTGCAATCGGCCCTGATGGAAAATCCTGAAGCCGGTGATGTCATTCCCGGATCAGGCGGAGTACGTAAACTCCGGTGGCGTGCTCCGGGGCGCGGCAAGCGAGGCGGTTACAGAATCATCTATTTTGTGAAAGCCGCTCCGGGAATAATCTGGATGTTAACGATGTATCCCAAAAACATGACCGGCAATATTCCTGCTCATGTACTAAAACAGATTCGTGAGGAAATTGAAAATGACCAGGCGTAAACGTGATATCGGGCAAGAAATACTCGATGGATTGCATGAAATCAAAAGCGGCAAGCATGGCCGCGTGATCAATGTTCCGGACGTTGCGGAAATCCGCGAAAAAACCGGACTGTCCCAAACACGTTTTGCGCAACTGCTTGGCGTATCCGTCCGCACATTGCAGGACTGGGAACAAGGCCGCCGCAGCCCGTCGGGTGCTGCCCGCACTTTACTCATGATTGCAGACAAAAACCCGCACGCAATTCTGGAAGTCGCTTGATTCGAACTTTGAATTCACTGGCAAAACCGGATCCGGCACTAAAAAACAAATCTATCACCTTTTCCGTGACCTTTTCCCCTCGCCTGCCGCTCCCTTTAGCTGCTAAAATAAATATAATTAATGTGTATTACTGACGAGGATTGAGTCATGCGACAAGTCGTTGTTCATCCAGGCGAAGATAAATATTGGGTGGCTGAGTGCCCCAGTCTGCCAGGTTGCATCAGTCAGGGGAAAACACGGGAAGAAGCCCTGGAAAATATTAAGGAAGCCATCGAAGGGTATATCGCCGCGCTTGAAGAGGATGGTTTGCAGATTCCTGAAGATCACTTCGATACAATGCTCGTTGCTCTGTGAGCAAACTCCCTCGCATCTCGGGACGAGATTGTGTTACCGCTTTAGAAAAGGCGGGGTTTTATAAAAAATGACAACAAGGCAGCCACGTTATCCTGCGCCGCGATGATCCGTTTGCACAACTGGTGGTTCCTGATCACAAAGAACTGGATCGAGGTACATTACGGGCGATTATCCGGCAAGCCAATCTCAGCGTGGATGAATTTAACGCGTTAATATAATATCGTGAAAGCTTGTCCCGGACTTGACCGGGATACGGGGCAGGCTCCGTGGGAATGACGGATTAAAGAAGTATCACCCTCATCCTGCCCCCCGGGAAGGGAATACAGGGTTGCCTCTCGCTGGGTCGTTCCTGCGCAGTCGCTCTCAGCATCCTCGACCGCTGTTCCCGACGCGGTTCTACCTCCTCCATCCCTGGAGTCGTGCTTCTCGCGACACTAATACATCCTTGTATGTCGTCCTGCGCTCGCGATTACGACCGCCAAGGATGGCGGAAGTGTCGAAGTCGCTCTTGTGCATCCTGCACCCGCGACATACAGTACTTCCTGTACATAAATGCAGGGAACAATTTTCGACTCGTACATCCTGTACATAACTCGGCCCCCGGAATAACGAAGGATACTCTTCCTCATTGATGTACAGGATGAATAGTGATTTTAAGGCCGAGTGCACCCAACACACGGTTGATGGTGTCGAATCGTGGCTGTGCATCGGCACGAAGTGCCTTGTACAGGGCCTCACGTGATATTCCACTTTCGCGGGCGATGTCACTCATGCCACGTGCCTTGGCGATGTCGCCAAGAGCGGCAGCGAGTAAACCGGCATCATCTTCTTCAAGAATGGCTTCCAGGTAATCACAGATGGCTTCGTCATCGTCAAGATAACGGGCAGGATCGAATTCATTCAGTTTGAGGGCCATAGTTTAATCCTCCAGTTGCCGTGCCAGTGTCAATGCCAACTCGATATCAGATTGCTGTGATGACTTGTTGCCACCGGCAAGCACCACGATTAGCGCTTTCCCGCGCTGTGTAAAATAAATACGGTAACCCGGGCCGAAATGTTCCCGTGCTTCCGAGACACCTTCGCCGGCCGGTTTTACATCACCGAATAATCCAAATGAAAGTTTGCGAAGGCGGGCGGCAATCCGGCGTTGGGCCTTTTTGTCACGGAGGCCATCCAGCCATGCATCGAACTCGTCCGTGGTCTTAATCGTGAGCATATTACAAGTGTAATCGATCGATTACAGAGGGTCAATACAGTTTTTCTGTTTCGATTACATCCCCTTATCGAGTACGGGACAGGCTCAACTCCGTAAACGGCACATCGGGGTAAGGATGTTATAAATTGTGAATTTGTATCCGGCCCTTATTGCTACAGGCAACCGGCTACCGGCCACGCGTTTTAGGATGATATCTGACACCCTCGATGTTCCTGAAATCCGCATCCTGGGTCCAGATCACAGCATGATATGCCTGTGCCGTGGCCAGTATCATGGCAGCAGCCATCGGCAGTTTGTGTTCAATACTCCGCTTTGCCGCGGATAGTGCGATGGTTGAATCCAGCCCGGCAACCCTGCCCTGTTGCATCAAGGCAACTACCCGCAATGCAGATTCTTCATCCCGTTGCTGCAGGACGCGCTTGAAAACCTCATAGATACAAATGACCGGAACGAGCAGATCCTGAGTCCGGGTGATTACTGGTTCAAATACCCCCGCAGCCGGGCCATCCGCCAGGTATTCCAGCCAGGCGGAGGAATCAACCAGGTTCATACCCTGTCCTTGTCACGCGGCACGCGGGTGTCGATACCGCGCAGGAGACCGCGGGCTTTCTTTATTTTTTCCCGGGGGATGTATTCAATCCGGTTTTCGTATTGTATGACCTGGACCTTCATGCCCGGCTTGAGGCCCATTGCCTCGCGAATATGCTGCGGGATGACAACCTGGTATTTGGGGGAAACGGTGACAGTGGTCATATAAGCTCCATCGATAATATATGCGTATTACGATATTATGATCGATAATGGATTACGGGACAATACAGGACTGAGGACGGGTGAACCAGTGATTGGTGCACTGGATATCGGCTTGGTCTCCATGAGTCGCTCTACCGACTCCATCCATGGAGTCGATTGCTCCTGCATTTCCAGCATACACTACATCCCTGTAGATAATTAGTGATTGGTTTAAAAACACCCCTTTAGACTCGCCGATTTACCAGGACTGAGTGCCTGGCACAGGGCACCTGGATTATTGGCCCGTAGGTAACGCCAATGATTTTTTCTGATACCCGTGAGAACTTGCGTGTTTGCGGATTCAGCCGCCAGGTGAACAGGGCAAGCGGTTTATTTTTTTCGTAAAATGTCCTGTCTGATTGGACGTGGCTTGAATTTACACTATTAAAATATTTTTTATTATCAGTTAGTTATACAGTCAGATAATTAAAGGGGCAAAGCCAATTTCTATTACTGTTACTGATGTTTTATTCATGCAATGCACGTAATGCGCCTTCTGGATCAGTTTCCACGATCTTCAATAATGCCCGGGCAGGCCCGGTCGGGCTGCGGCGCCCCTGCTCCCAGTTCTCCAGTGTTCGCCTGCTTACACCGATCAAATGAGCAAAATCTGTTTGTGACAGACCGGTCTGCTCACGGATATTTTTCACTTTGGGCTCTTTGAATACAAACTTGCGCGAAGGGCGTTTCCTGCCTTTGAGAATTTCGTCCATCTCTTTCACGCTTGCGTATAATTCTTCAAACTTCTTTTTTTCCATCTTTCCACCTTTCAACTATCTCTCTTAACAGGACAAGTTGAGATTTGCTCAAATTATCCTGTTTTGATTTGGCATAAACATATAGCATCAAAATTTGCTCATCCCGCACAAGCCAATAGTAAATAATTCTCAAGCCACCACGCTTCCCTTTCGTATCAGACTTCCAACGGACCTTGCGTAAACCCCCGCCGCCCGGGATTAGATCTCCCATTGCAGGGTTGTTAACCAGGTTCGATTGCAGTTCCAGATAACTCTCATCACAAATTAATTCCTGAATCAGTTTAGTGAATATTGAGGTTTCGATAATAACCATGAAATCCTTTTCCTTGTATTGCCGCCAGATTATACGTCAATGGCGTATAGAATGACAAATATTTTGAGAGGGTATTAATTTTGAAATAGATTAGTGTATCCCTGACCAATTAACTTAAAGCTTCCAGGCCTTTTTTCTCCACCAGATTCAACAGTTTTAATGAAGGACCATTGGGTTTTTTCTGGCCCTGCTCCCACTTTTGTACTGTGGATTTACTTGTGTTGAGGTAAGCGGCGAATACCGCCTGACTGGCCTTGTGCTTCATGCGCAGACGCTTGATTTGTACAGCAGTATATTCCTTGACTGGCGGCAAACACATTGCGTCGAATTCACGCATGGTGACCTCATCCATAAGACCAACCTTGTGCAGATCTTTGGCGCCTTCGTGTACTACTTTTAATATCGATTTACGGCTCATTGCTGTTTACCTTGATTAATATCTTTGTCTTGATTGCTTTTTCGAGTGCAACGTTGCTATAGCCGAGTAATTCTCTTGCGTAGACTTTCAATGCCTTGAGTTCTTGCTCGTTTATATTGTCTCGCTCATTCTTGGCGAAACCATAAATAAAAAATGCGCGTTCTCCTTCCTCGAACGCAAGCAACGTTCTGATACTGCTACTTTTACCACGCCCGGAAAGGCCAATCCTCTTTTTATAAACATTGCCGCCCAGGTTTGCGTCAATCAGGCCTTGATTCATCTCTGTAATGGCATTTTCCAGAATCCTGTCGCTGATCCCTTCTCTAGCTGCCCATTTATGGAACCATTTGGTTTTAAAGATGAGCATACCCACTCCCTTGGTTTTGCGGTTCATATAGTATAGCACTTAGTGCTATATATTGAAATCCAGTTAATTTTTAGGTAGTGGCTCAATTTGTCATTTCGAGCGACAGCGAGAAATCTTTCTGCATCAAAAAAACGAGATTTCTCAGTCACTTTGTTCCTTCGAAATGACAGGAATAAGCTTGCAGATTTCAAACTGGGCCACTACCAAATTTTGAGATAGGTTCTAATAATGCTACTTTAAATTATACGGAATTTTGTATAAACTTCATCCATGAAGCCATTGAAATTTACAGGGAGTTCTCTGGATAATCTGCGTGAATTTCCGGAGAAGGCAAAAAGGGAAGCTGGCTACCAACTCAGCCAGGTTCAACTCGGATTTGAGCCGTCGGATTGGAAGCCAATGAGTATTATTGGCTCCGGTGTCCGGGAAATCAGGATTCATCATGATGGTGAATTCCGGGTGATATATTACCAAGCTGCATGAAACTGTATATGTGTTGCATGCATTTCAAAAGAAAACACAGAAAACGCCCAGGAAGGACATTGAACTGGCCAGGGGCCGTTTAAAACTCCTTCAGGAGATGCAGTCATGAGCAAAAAAGGCAAACGAATTATCAAATCTTCCGGCAATGTGTTTGCCGACCTGGGCTTTGAACAGGCCGAGGCCGAGAATCTGCTGGTGCGTTCCAAACTGATGGCGGCGATAAAGGCATATATTGAATCCGAAGGCATCACCCAGGAAGAAGCCGCAGAACGTTTTCATGTCGCCCAACCCCGCATCAGTGAAATCTACCAGGGCAAGATTGATTTGTTCTCCGTTGATAAATTAATCAACATGCTGGCCCGTGTTGGGCAACATGTGGAAATCACGATTCACAAGGCGGCTTGAATTGATCGACAGATGTCTGATTTGTGCGGCAGTGTATTCCTTATATTAAACATGAGTTAATTGATCTGGATTACGTCCTTAGCTCCGTAAACGGCACATCCATGGTCGCTCTTGTGCGTCCTGCACCTGCGACACTTGTATTTCCTATACATCGTGCCACTTCTCGGGTCGCTCCTGCGCTCGCGACATACCGTACCTCCTGTAAATAACCCTCGCACGGAAAGACGAATACGCTTATGCCTAAACCTGCTTTTCCTTCCTCTGCTTTTCAAACCAGAAGACTAGCCACAGTGCGGAGCCGCCTGCAACCGCTGCACCGAGGACGATGCCGAGTTCTCCGGCGACATGCCAGAAATATAATGTATAGCCCTGGATGATCAGGAACGTGATGCCATAACCGCGCAGCATGCGCATCATGTATTTGGTGCCGAGGACGATGAGCGCAATGTTGCCGCCTGCCCACATCAGATTGAACAACAGGAGTTCTGCAGCGGTTTCTCTGTGCCACCAGCTTTCTTCCAGGTTGAAATTGCCAAACAGCGAGAGCAGCCACAGGGCCATTTCGGCAAAGTAGATGCCGGCGGAAAGCCAGACTTTGTAAAAGTCGCGGAAGTTCGATAACAGGTTGCGTTCATTCACACGGTGCAACAGCCCAATGCAAATGATGACACCCGCCGCCAGCAGGAAACGCAGCGGATAGTTCATGCCGAACCAGTAGGCGCCCCAGCCGGAATCATAACCGGTGAAACCGCCAAACCAGCAGAAGAACACGACGGCGGAAAGAATCAGGATCAATACATTATGTAATGCATACGCAAGCGGGATGAGAATGATGAGATCGATCAGTAATAACGCGGGCCAGTTGCCGGAACCGGTGGAAAAGATATAACCCAGCGTGAAGGTAAGCCCGATAAGTACGAATGCGCCGCAGAGTTCGAGGGAACGGCGCGTCATGTTGAATTGCGTGTTGCGCAGTTTGAAGCCACCGGCAAAGAACGCGAGCATGACGATGCCGAGCAGCCACGCGAGTTTTACGGCGGTGAATTCAAAGAGTTCTTTTGCGAAGAACACAATGCCTGTGGCGAGACTGATGGCGCCGAACAAACCGAACCAGCGGCCGAGGGATGTCCAGTCCCATTCAGTGGTGGGGTAACGCGCGATCAGTTTTTCATAGGTGGCTTCTGTAATGACTTCTTCGCGCAGGAGACGGTTTAACTCCGACTGCATTTTGTGATTGAAACGTTCCGGTGTCATAAAGTTTTACCTTTCACTTTCATTCATTCCCACCCTAACCCTCGGCTTTGG
>Ga0209431_10002117_pt1 | contig 16176 bp, 18 predicted proteins | sample RifCSP13_3_FD_184021 | JGI IMG/M metagenome (GOLD analysis project Ga0209431, IMG submission 184021) | Soil microbial communities from Rifle, Colorado - Rifle CSP2_sed 13_3 (SPAdes) (version 2) | ecosystem: Environmental > Terrestrial > Deep subsurface > Rock core/Sediment | place: Rifle...
TGTGGGTTTACTGTCCCACCCCACAGATAGTTCCAGAAACCTCCCCAGAACGACGAGCCGGTGCGCTGCAAATCTCCCGCGGCGATCATGCCCTCCAGGTTCAAGTCGAACTCGACTTTCCCCGGAGCAAGATGGATGATCGACTCGCCGTAGCGCAGCTCAACTGGTAAGCTGTACACTTCCAACAGGCGTTCGGCGGCTTCCTGGCGGTTGACGCCGCCAACCGGTACGTCGGCGATTACCAATCCACTGGGGAAGTTGGCCCGGTTGCGGCTGTAGACGATGAGCTGCAGGATAACCAGTATGACTGTGGTGATAAGCAGCACGCTGGACATCCAGCGCAAAAATGAGGATCGTGAGCGAACGCGGTACACCATTCGAAGCCGCGCGAGTATATCATCCGCGATTTCCATGCTAGAATCGCGGCGTATTAGGGTTCCATGAATCCTGATCCAGCCCCGCGAGCGTAAACAACGGAGCTCTTCCTATATGATGCGAGCGTTTTTAGTTTACCTTTCACAGGCTGCCTGGGCGCGCCGCCTGGTGATGCGTTTCGGTTTTGCAAGGCGCACCGCTCGGCGCTTCGTGGCCGGCGAAACTATCGAAGATGCTTTTCGCGCCGTGGCCGATCTCAACGCGATTGGCATGCTGGCCACCTTGGATTTGCTTGGCGAGCATACGCATGATGCGGCTGCAGCGGCTGAAGCTACTCGCCGGATTGCAGATCTCATTGACCGGCTTGCCACCCGTGGACTGAAATCGAACATCTCCATCAAACTTACACAGATTGGCCTGAAGTTGGACGAATCTTTATGCGAGAAAAACCTAAAGGGGCTATTGCAGCATGCCGCCCAGCACGGCATCTTTGTGCGCATTGACATGGAAGAGTCGGCTTGCGTGGACGCCACCCTGCGCCTGTATCATAAAATGCGGGCAGTTGCTTTCGAGAATGTAGGGGTCGTGTTGCAGTCTTATCTCTATCGCAGCGAGGCGGATGCGATGGAGTTGTTACAAGATGGGACACCCATTCGCTTGGTCAAAGGCGCCTATATGGAGCCACCAGATCGTGCCTTTCCCAAAAAGACCGATGCAGACGCAAACTTCGACCGAATTTCGGATCTGATGCTTCATGAAAGTATGGGGAGCCCGGCTTCGCTGAACGGACGCGTAGCCTGGCCGCCCGTAGCCGCCGTAGCGACACATGACACGAAGCGGGTTGAGTTTGCCAAAAAGCATGCCGCTGAAATTGGGCTTCCTAAAGACAAGGTTGAATTCCAGATGCTTTATGGAATTCGACGCGACCTGCAGGCTCAGTTGGTCAGCGAAGGTTACCCCGTGCGCATCTACGTGCCATTTGGCACAGAGTGGTACCCTTATTTCATGCGTAGGTTGGCTGAACGGCCTGCCAACCTCTGGTTCTTCTTGTCGAATCTGATTCGTGGATAGCGTATGGGAAACTTCAATTGTGGTTATGAGTTATCCGCGGATAAACGCGGATGAACGCTGATTTTTAAAAGCAGATTGTTATGATGGGAAAGACTTTAACTATTGAACGGCCACGAAGTGAACTTGATCAGTTGACAGAGCAGATTATTGGGAGCGCATATACCGTCAGTAATTCTCAGGGGATTGGATTCCTGGAAAAAGTTTATGAGAACGCCATGGTTGTTGAACTAAAGAACAGAGGCCTTCGCATTGATCAACAAAACACTTACCGAGTCAGGTATAAAGATGTTGTGGTAGGAAAATTATGTGGCGGATATGATCGTTAATGAAGTAGTAGCTGTGGAAATCAAAGCGGTAAGCGTTTTGGATAAAAGCCATATCGCTCAGTGCATTAACTATCTCAAGGCTAGTAATCTGAAACTCGCTATCTTGTTAAATTTCGGCCAGTCAAAGGTTCAAGTTAAGCGAGTTGCCTTAGGTCTTTAACAATTGGCGTTTATCCACGTTCATCTGCGTTAATAATTACACCATGTCAACCCTGCCTGCTGAATTGGCAAAAACATTAGAAGCCGAAGGCGTAAAGACTGTCCAATTCTTCGAGTCTTTGGCTCCCGAACAATGGGACACTCCGGTATACAGCGAAGGTCCTGGCTGGAGAGTGCAGAATCTGCTGGCGCATTTCACGGAAGTTGAAGGCTCTATCAGCGAATTGATTCGGTCGATTGTTGGAGGCGGATCTGGCGTATCAGAGGATTTTGACATCGATCGCTGGAACGCCAAACACACCGGTGAGATCAGCCAGCAGGATAAGGATTGGCTGTTGGCGGAATTCGTTCGCCGGCGGCGCACCACTGTTGAAATGGTTACTACGCTAACCGATGCCGACTTGGAGAAACGCGGCCGTCATCCTGCACTTGGCATAACAGAAGTCAAGAATATGGTGAAGCTCATGTATATCCATATCCTGGGGCACCAACGTGACATCAAGAGGGCGTTGAAGAAGCCTTAAGCACCCGCCAGTTATAATCAGCGCGGGCATGCCATCTCAATATCCCATAGCCGATATGCATGTGTTTCCGCTGACGCGCGCCGCGGGAAGGCTTACACTGCTGCGCGAAACGGATCATTTGCTTCGCCGTTTCGGCCTACTTGAACTGATCGACCTGGTCGCAGGTGAGGGCACCGAATTCACATTGCGTGCCGAAGCCGACCGCTTTCTGTTTTCCCTAAGCGGTTCTGCAATCGTTTCGTTACTCGACCTTCGTGAAACCTCACCATCAAATGGGGAGCGCGCCGAATTCATTCTGGATGCAGATAACCCTCAGGGTTTGCTGGTGCCCTTCGGAGTTGCCTGCTCTCTGGAAGCGAAGTCACCGGCCCGCTTGATTCTCTTATCGACTCATTCCGAATCCCATCCCGAAGATCGAATCGCTGCTTTTGACGAACTTGGCACATACACCGCGTCTCAATGAAGCCTAATCCGCTGATTCTGTTTCTGCGGCTTTCACGCCCGCTATTCCTATTCGGCGGCGCGCTTAGTTACTTCCTTGGCCTGGGCATAGCAAACTACCTAGGCCAGCCCATGAATTGGCCGATCGCCATCCTAGGCCAACTATGGGTTACCAGCTTGCAGCTGGCCACGCACTATCTCAACGAATATTTCGATTTCCCGCACGACTCCGCCAATCGCAATCGAACACCGTTCACCGGTGGCAGCGGTGTTCTCGGCCGCGGCGAAGGCCAGTTGCGCCCCCGGGTTGCGTTGCTCGCGGCTTATTGTGCACTCACCGTAACCGCGCTGGCGACGTTTGTGCTCGGTCGCCTCGCTGCGCTAAATCCAATCGTGCTCACCATCATGGCGCTCGGCGCCCTGGGCGCTATTTTCTATTCAGTGCCACCTGTGCGATTGTCGACCACTGGATATGGGGAATTGACAACTTCTATCTTATTGGCCAACCTGGTGCCGGCTTTCGGCTTCTCGTTGCAGACCGGTGAGTTGCACCGCCTGCTGGCCATGAGCACCTTTCCTCTCACTGCACTAACCCTCGCCTCGATGCTGAATCTGGAGTTTCCGGACTACGCCAGCGATATCAAGGCTGAAAAGCGCACACTGTTTGTCCGCCTGGGCTGGCAAAATGCCATCCGGGCTCATCACCTCCTGGTTCTCAGTGGTTACGTGCTGTTCACTGCGTCTTTTCTCTCGGGGTTGCCCCCAAGCATTGCCTTGCCGCCTTTCCTTACGCTGCCACTGGCTTCCCTGCAGATCTGGTATGTTGGGCGCATTGCGGAAGGGTTAAAACCCAACTGGACTGCGCTGACATTGAATGCCCTTGCAATAACCGCGGCCTGCACCTATTTGCTGACTTACGCATTCTGGACGCGATAGCCGTTGGCGTACAATCTCAAACGGTAAAAAGGATTGGCAAGATGAAATTGACCGAAGGCAAACCAGCCCCAGACTTCTCACTTCCTGACGAAACCGGAAAGACTCACAAGCTTTCCGATTACCGTGGCAAGCCGGTCGTCTTGTATTTCTACCCGGCTGATGACACCCCTGGCTGCACGGCCGAGGCCTGCGACTTGCGGGACGACTACCACAAGTATCAAAAGGCCGGCGCAGTGATACTTGGAGTCAGCCCCGATGACGAAACTTCTCACGATGCTTTCAAGAAAAAATACAAACTGCCTTTCACCCTTCTGGCTGATAAAGGTCACAAAGTGTGTGAACTCTACGGAGTGTGGGGACAGAAATCAATGTTCGGTAAAAAGTATTTTGGGGTGATCCGCAGCACTTTCATCATCGATGCTGATGGCAATATCGCCAAGGTATTCGAAAAAATCAAAGCAAAAGAAAACAACAAAAAGGTGCTTTCCGCGCTAGCTATAACATAATTCTATATCTTTATATCCGTATAACTATGTTATACTGCGTTCGTTCTTTTCGGCACAATAAGAATGCTGTTATTCGCTTGTCCGGACCCCGCCCGGCGATACACTGCTGAAAGCCTCCTGGAGGACCTAGGATGATCCATCTCGTCATTGTGGCCGTGCTGGTCGTTATTTCGACCGTTGCGCTCGGCCTTTTCCTCACCAATGCGCCATTGATGCCGTTTCAGGCCAGCCAGCAGGCGCAAGTGGTGGATGACCTTATGGACATCCACTGGTGGTTCATCGCATTTTTCATTTCTCTGATCGTCGTCTTCCTTTTATATAGCGTTATCGTTTTCCGTCGCCGCAAGGGCGAACGCGGGGATGGCGCTTATATGGAAGGCAATCAGAGATTGGAGATTCTCTGGACAATTATCCCTGTTGGCATCGTGCTGTGGTTCGCCGTCATCGGCGGCCAGACCTTGGCCGATGTTGAGCGCCGCGATCCCGAAGCCATTACCGTGAGCGTGTTCGCCGCTCAATGGAACTGGCGTTTCGAGTACTCGGTCACTACGGAAGAAGGCGTGGTAACAGCTATTGCCTCCGATACTTTGGTGCTCCCCAAAAACCGGCAAGTAGTTTTGCGCCTGCACTCTGATGACGTAATCCATTCATTTTACGTACCCGAGTTCCGCATCAAGCAGGACGTACTGCCTGGTGGCCCGGAGTTCGTGCGTGAGCTACGTATCACGCCAAACCAGAATGGCACGTTCAAAGTGCTTTGCGCGGAGATCTGCGGTCGCCTGCACTACGACATGCAGGCCGAAGTTCAAGTCGTCGATGGCTCCGAGTTCGATGCGTGGCTGAAAGAGCAATCCGGTGAGTGCAATCTGACCGATGCCGAATGCGGCCAGCGCTGGGCAGAGACCTACGGTTGCCTGGCCTGTCACTCCCTGGACGGCACAGTCGTTGTGGGTCCAAGCTGGCAGGGCATCTTTGGCAGCCAGGAACAGCTGACAGACGGCTCCACAGTTGTCGTGGAAGAAGAATACATTCGCAATTCGATTTTAGATCCCAACGCCCAGATTGTTGCCATGTTCCAACCGGGAATCATGCCCCAGAATTTCGCCCAGATCCTCAGCGAAGATCAGATTAACCAGATCATTGCCTTCATTATGAGTTTGCAATAGGTCCAGGAGGAACAGGATGCGTTTCTTTTCCACAGGCCTCTTCCGCGGCCTGATTGCTCAAATCCTAGGCACCATCGTTGGCATGGCCTTCGTAATGGCCGTACGCGTCGTTATGCGGCTTCCCTTGGATTTGAGCGACCCGAAGGTGTTTGAACCTGTAATGGTCGTGGGGGTTATTTTTGGCGCGCTGGCCTTTCTCATCGGCGTTGGCTCATTTGATGGTTGGTTCAATTGGGCGCGTGGACAAGCCACCTCCGATGATATTTCGCCCGATCCTGCCAAACCCAACTGGATGCGCTACTTCAGTGTGGATTACGACCACAAGGTGATTGGCATCCAATATGGCGTCACTTCCATATTGTTGTTGGGTTTCGGCGGGCTGATGGCTATGTTCTTCCGCACGGAGCTGGCTTCATCGGGCATTACCTTTTTGAGTAGCGATATCTGGGAAACCATCCTGGGCTACAGCGGGCCGCATCTCTTCAACACGATGATGAGTTTGCATGGCATCGTAATGATTGCGTCCATCCTGCTTGGCGTAGGTGCGCTTTCCAATTACTTGGTGCCGCTGCTAATCGGCGCCAACGACATGGCATTCCCGCGGCTGAACTCATTTGCCTTTTGGGTTACCGTTCCTGGCGCCATTATCCTGGTCAGCAGTATGTTTTTTGGCGGCTTCGATACAGGTTGGGTGGGTTACCCGCCGCTCAGCTTGCGCGCCCCCCTCGGCATGCAGATGTTCCTGATCGGCGTCTATTTGGTGGGCCTCTCGTCCATTGCCGGCGCCATTAACGTAATCGTCACGGTGCTCACCATGCGCGCCAAGGGCATGACCATGTTCAAGATGCCCATCTTTGCCTGGGCTGCCTTGGCCACCGCATTCATTCAGTTCACCGCCACGCAGTTAATCGGCCTGTCATTCCAGTTGATCATGCTTGAACGTTTGCTGGGCATGAAGTTTTTCGATGCCACCGCGGGCGGGGATCCTATTCTCTATCAGCACTTGTTCTGGTTCTATTCGCACCCCGCCGTTTATGTGTTCGTATTACCGGGTTTGGGCGTGATTAGTGAACTGTTGCCTGTGTTTGCCCGCAAACCTCTGTACGGTTATCGCTGGGTGGCCTTGTCCTCGCTCGGCATCGCTTTGATCGGTTTCTTTGTCTGGGCGCATCATATGTTCGCCTCAGGCATGAGCCCCTACCTGCGCATTCCGTTTATGTACGCCACCTTGCTGGTCGCGGTGCCTACAGGTGTTAAATTCTTTAGCTGGGTGGGCACTTTGTGGCAAGCCAAGCTGACCTTACCTACGCCGATGCTCTTTGTGCTTGGCGCAATCGTCATCTTTTTGCTTGGCGGCGTCACTGGGCCTCCACTCGGAACGATTGCAACCGATTTGCACTTGCATGATACTTACTATGTAGTAGGTCACTTCCACAACACGATGTTCGGCGGATATATCTTCCCCTTCTTCGCGGCCATCTATTACTGGTTCCCGAAGATGACCGGCCGAATGTACAGCGAGAGACTGGGCAAGCTGCATTTCTGGCTGATGTGGCCGGCTTTTATGGTGCTCACTATCGGAATGCTGTTCCTTGGTTTACAGGGTATGCGGCGTCGCGTGGTGGATTACGATCCGGAGTTGGGTTTCGATCTAACCCACCTCATCATGACCATCGCCGGCTATGTGATCTTCGCGTCGGTACTGATCTGCCTCTATAACATTATCCGCTCGGCCCGCAGGGGTGCAGAGGCCAAAGGCAATGTGTGGAACTCACGCTCGCCCGAATGGCAAATTTCTTCGCCCCCGCCATTGCACGCTTACCCACAACCGTTTGAAGTCACCGGCGAGCCTTATGACTATGGATTGCCAAATTCCACTTACGTAAAAATGTCTCCAGCCGTGGGTGGAGCGCCCGCGGTTGGAGTCGCTTCGCCACAGGAGTGATATGTCAGAAGCAACAGACAAAAACGCCACCAGTCGTCGCGCCGAACTAGGGACCGGCACTTGGGTCATGTTGATGCTGGCCGTGCTTACCTTTGGCGAATTCCTGGTCGGGGTTATTGCGCCGCCTTGGGGTTCTGCCTTGTTGCTGGTGGCCGCCTTCAAAGCAGTGTTCGTTATTTCGTACTATATGCATGTCGGCCGGCTGTTTAAGTCCGACAAGGCTGGGCATTGATGTCGACTCACGCTGTTGCAGATTACGCCACCAAGCTGGCTCGCAACCGCCTGGGGTTGTGGCTGTTTATTATTTCCGACTCTTTCGTGTTCGTCGGCCTTTTTGTGGCCCGAGTAGTCCTGCTGGGTCCCAACCGTCCAGAGTTGAACCAGAACCTTGGCGTAATCGTCACCACCATGCTGTTAATCAGCTCGTTTTTCATGAACCGTGCAGAAGTCGAAATGGCTCACGGCAACCGCCCGGCCTTCGTGCGCAACACCTTCATTACGATGGCGTTGGGCGTCCTCTTCCTCGTGGGTGTGGTAGGCGTCGAATGGCAGATTGCCCCGTTTGGTCCGGCCGACGGCGCACAGGGAGCCGTCTTTTATTCGATGACGGGTTTCCACGCCTTCCACGTCTTGACAGGGGTGATCCTGCTTTACGTCGTCTGGAACAACGGCCGCAGATCCGTCTACACCGCTGAGAGGCATTGGGGTGTGGAGGCCGCCGCAGTGTACTGGCACTTTGTTGACGTCGTGTGGATGTTCTTCTATGTCGGTTTGTATTTGATGGGCGCGCCTGTCTAAAAAAACACGTCTTTCTATTGAATCGGGTATAAACGAGCGGGTTCCTCTGGCGGATCGTCAGATTGGGACCCGCTGCGGTATTCAATTGTCTATGAAGAAGTCCCGTTGGTTATTGATTGGGGGTAGCACCTTGTTGGTGGCAGCCTCGGTTTTCTTTTTGGGATTGCGGGCGTTTGAAACCAGCCGCGCTTTCCGCGGTTCGGCTATAGGCACACCCTATCCGCCTGCGGCGGATTTCGAATTGCAGCGAACGAACGGATCGTTATACCGACTCAGTGAGCATCGGGGCAAAGTGGTATTGATTTACGCGGGGTTTACCAACTGCCCTGATTTCTGTCCTGGCACCCTGGCCAAGTTCAAGCAGATCGCAGACAGCCTCGGGGATGATGCAAAACACGTTGACTTTGTATTTGTAACGGTCGATCCTGATCGTGATACTCCAGCCGTAATTACGGCCTACCTGAACAACTTCAGCCCCGATTTCATAGGGCTGACCGGCAGTATGGACCAGTTACTCGCTTTTTGGACCGATTACGGCGCGGGTCGGATCCCTGAGCAACCCGACGCTGATGGTAACTACGAGGTTTCTCATTCCACCCGGGTCTGGGTCATAGATAAGGGTGGTTTATTGCGCATCACTTTCCCTTTTGAGATGACCGCCTCGGATATGACTCATGACCTGCGACTCTTATTGGCTGAGTAAGTTCATATGAACGCGCAGCTCGCCTTTCAATACGTTGCCCGTTTTTTCATCATCCTGGCTCTATCGGTTGCCGCTGTTTGGCTGATTAGTGAGGTCGGCATCCGCTTGCAAGACGAGAACGCGGCTCGGGCTCCCACAACAATTGAGTTGGTGATCCCCGAAGGCACTGCGGCCCGAGTGGCGGCCGGCGAAGATGCGCCCGAGATTCCTGCAGAGATGAGTTTCGTGCTTGGCGATACTCTGGTGCTGCGCAATGAGGACACAGTTCCACATACCCTGGGGCCGCTGTACGCACCGGCCAAGGGTTCAGCCTCCATGAGGCTGAACCAGGCTGACCATTTTGCGCTGGCCTGTTCTTTTAGCACCACCCAGTATCTGGGGCTCAACGTGCGCCCGCCGACCACGCTGAGTACCCGGCTGCTAGGCATTGCCTTTGCGGCCCCGCCGACTGCGGCGATTCTATTTGTGTACAGCCTCATTGTCTTCCCTATCAGGACGGCAACAAGCGCCAACGCCGTCGTTGGTAAATCCGGCTAGGATGATCCTGAAACTTGTGAGTGGCCGCTGGCTTCTGGCCAGCGTGTTGGTTCTGGCTGCCGCGGCGGTGATGGTTCGTCTTGGGATCTGGCAGCTGGACCGCTTGGAATGGCGGCTGGCTTTCAACGCTCGAGTGCAAGCGCAGATGAGCGCCGAACCTCTGGTCCTAGATGAAAATGCACTCGATTTGGATTTATACTCCATGGAATATCGCCAGGTGATCGTGACCGGAACCTACCTCCCCGAGGAGGAAATTGTTTTGCGCAACCAGGTTTGGGACGGCGAGTTCGGCTCTGAGCTCGGCGTGGCGCTGTTCACCCCGTTGCTCATGGAAGGCACGAACACCGCCATCCTCGTTGAGCGCGGCTGGATCCCGCAGGCAAATGCCAACCAAAAGAATAGGGCCATTTATCGAGAGAACGGGCTCGTCACCCTAGCTGGACGCCTGCGCCGAGCGGAGACGGATTTCAACCTCAACCAATGGCTGCATCCCGACCCAGCTTTGGCTGCGAACCAGGCTCGTCTGGATGCCTGGAATAATCTCGACCTTGAACGCATTGCGATACAAATGGAGACACCTTTGCTTCCGGTTTATCTGCAACTCTCGCCCGACGGCGAACAAACAAACCCGCCATATGCCACTCAGCCATCTCTCGATTTGAGCGAGGGACCGCATTTAGGATATGCGATCCAATGGTTCATCTTCGCTTCACTGCTGCTGGTCGGCTATCCTATGTACGTTCAGCGCCAGGAGGCGAAAGTCAAGCAATGAGCAAAACAGCCAAAAGAAAGATTCATATCGGCCGGTTCCGATATGCAGTGCTGGCTGCTGCTATGGCTACGTATTTGCTCATTGTCATTGGCGGAATTGTGCGCGTGACTGGTTCGGGGTTGGGCTGCCCCGATTGGCCAACGTGCTTTGGCCGTTTGTTACCACCGCCCGATATTAAAGCCCAAATCGAATTCAGCCATCGCCTTTGGGCGTCGGCAATCACTTCGCCGTTGATTCTTCTTGCCGCCATCTGGGCTTGGCAGCGTTTCGGCTCAATAAAGATGATCTGGCGACCATTGCTTTGGGCCTTGCCGCTGCTCGCCGTCCAGGGATTGCTCGGTGGAATCGTAGTGCTCACCGAGACACCCTCCTGGCTGGTCGCCATCCACCTGGGCGCCGCTTTCCTGTTGCTGGCGCTGCTCATCGCTGCCGCGGTGACCGCGTATGTGCGTCACCAAAATCCGGCGCAGCCGGACCGGCTGGTGTATGGCAGCCGTTTTGGGCGCATGGCATTAGGTGCTCTTGCCGGCCTCTTCATTATCCTGATCAGTGGCACGCTGGTGGCAGCGGGGTCCGCGACATACGCCTGTTCCGGCTGGCCGCTGTGCAATGGAGAGTTGATTCCTTCTCACCCCCTGGGCTGGCTGCACATGGGGCACAGAGTGCTGGCAGCTTTGCTTGCCGTCCACCTGCTACTGTTGCTGCGCAGCGCCTGGCGCACCCAGCGCAGCCAACGCGGCATCCTTTCCGCGGCCACTTTGACCGTGGTGCTGTATTTTTCCCAAGTACTGGTCGGCGCCCTTAAGGTGAGTACGGCATTCCCCACTTATTTGCTTGGCCTGCATGTGGCTACGGCTGCGGCGGTGTGGGCCATGGCGGTGATCTTGGTAGTCCTTGTCGGTCTGGCCGGCCGCAGCACACAAGAAGAAACCCGCGAAGCTGCGAAGCCATTCAACCGCAAACAACGCGCCCTCGACTTTCTAAATGTCACCAAACCCATTATCGTGGTTTTACTGCTGATCACCACTTATGCCGGGATGGTGGTTGGCGCACGATCACTGCCTCCCTGGCAGCTCGCCTTCTGGACGCTGCTGGGCGGCGCGTTAGCCGCCGGCGGGTCTGGGGCGCTGAACCAATACATCGACCGCGAGGTAGACCAACATATGACGCGCACTGCGCGGCGCCCGATCGCCGCCGGGCGCATGACACCGGCAGAAGGATTTGCCCTGGGATTATCCATGTTGGTGGGCTCGTTCTATATTCTTGCCGGTTATGTCAACCTCCTGGCTGCGTTGTTGGCGCTGGGCGGCATGATCTACTACGTGATTGTTTACAGCCTGTGGCTTAAACACGCCACAGTGCAGAACATCGTTATCGGCGGCGGAGCCGGCGCCATCCCTCCGCTGGTTGGCTGGGCTGCGGCGACAGGTTCCTTGTCCATCCCGGCATTCCTCTTATTTGCGGTCATATTCCTGTGGACCCCGCCACACTTCTGGGCGCTGGCGTTAATTAAGCGGCGCGATTACGCGCGCGCCGGAGTTCCCATGCTGCCCAATGTACGCGGCGCGCGCACGACCCGCAATCAAATCCTTATTTACACACTGGAACTCGTTGCTCTCACTTTGCTGCTCCCCGTCCTCGGCCTTGGCGGCGTGGTTTTCCTGGTGCTGGCTGCGGTGCTTGGTGCGGCGCTCTTGTACTCGGCGTGGAAAGTATGGAAAGTGGGGGGCAACAAGATCGCCTGGGGCATGTATCGCTATTCCAGTCTGTACCTGGCGCTGCTCTTCGCCGCCTTAGTGGTCGATGCCCTGGTATAAGAGATCCAAATGGCGGAGAGTCATCGCAGATCGTGGTTTTTCTAGGCAATTGATCATCGGTTACTTGATTCGATTCTCGACTTGGCTGGCGGTCATCTTGCTTGCCACCGGGATCATGGATTATTTGTTCGGCTGGCGCACTTTGTATCTTTACGCTGAATCGCTGTTCATCGTTGGTGGGTTGTGTATGGTGGTTGGGGCGCTGGCCACGATGGGGAACTGGTCCCAAACCCGTTCGTTTCCTTATCAATATGCCTCCAGCGCCAGTCAAGCTGACATCATCACGCGGGCCAAGCAGCAGATGAAAGATGCCGAAGCGTCTTATTCCTTTTCTGCGCTGGCCATATTGGCTGGTCTTGCTTTGGTGGGGCTGTCGTTGCTGATCCATCAATTCGTTTAACCCCCGCGGTATCGCCGGCAAATTAAATAACGCGAACCAGCGTCCCGTTGCCGGGAGTGTGAACTTTGGGCGGGTAGCTGACTGGCGTGAGCCAGCGAAACAACCATTTGGCTTCGTCCGGGCGCATGTTCACGCAACCGTGACTCATCTCATTGCCGAAATTGTCATGCCAATAGGTTCCGTGAAAGGCCACTCCCCATTCGTGGAAATAGGAAACCCAGGGAACCCCAGGAAGCTCGTAAGAGTAAATGTCGCTGGTGATATTTCCATTGCCCATGTGGCGAACGGGCATCTTGGAGAAGACAAGCCAGTTACCGCTTGGTGTGTGACTGGGAATCCCGTTGGTTGTGTGCAAACCTGGAATCCCAGTCGAGACCTTGGTGTCCAGCACTACGGCGCCTTCCTCGTAGGCTATCAGGCGCTGCTCGGCGAGGCTGACCTCGACGCGCTTGTCCTCCGGCGCGACGCGCGGGGAAACCGGCGTCAATTCGTCAAATGGCACTTTACGCATGTGGGCGGCGAGGACGTAGTAATTGATCTTGAGCAGTTCGTCGAGGATCTTGTACCAGAGCGCGCCGTCGGGACCGGATTCGATGCCGGTTACCCAATGCGTAGAGCGGTAATACAAGCGATAGAGTTTTTCCCAGCCGTTGAATTTGGTCAGCCGATAGGACTGGGTCAGCGGCACGGTCACTTCAAAAAGCTCGCCTTCTTCGCGAACAAAGGAGACCACATCGTTGAGACGAGTTTCCACGGGTTGCAGGTAGGCTGTGTGAGCATAGCCTTCGTCCACGCGATACCAATAAGGGTTGAACTCCGGCCCCGTTTCTGCCTCGAATTTTTCGTACACGTACAAAAGCTGGTCTTTTTTGCGGGAGGTGACGACTTTAACTTTGTCGTTGTAACGCGGATATTCGGGTTGGTCATAGATCTGGACGTCGTGGTCGCTGGCGACGCGCACCAGGCTGACGGCATCCGGCGGCTTGACGCTGTGGCCAAGCACCTTCGGCTGCAGCGCCAGGCCGCCAAAGGCTAGGCCACCCAGTTTGAGGAAGTCGCGGCGGGAAAAGGAGGACGACATTGTGTTTATTCTACCTTGGGAGATATGAAGAGGCTGGGAATAGCTGAAGGGATTTGCATGGTTGCACTTGAGTTGTGGCACGTGGTCGTGTGGAAGAAAGCGTAAGTGGGATTCCCATTTGCCTTCTCCTCCGCTTGGCTCAGGAGAGCGCTCAGGGCAGCGCCTGCTTTCTTGAATCCGCGTTGGGTGGGGTCTCGCGGAATGCCGCTCGGAATGACCACAAGGGCGGGAATGAGAGTGGTGGACGTAGAAAAATAATGGAAACGAATGGGAGGAGCGGTGGGTATAATCCGCGCAGCTCAGTCCTCATGCCTTCTATTTCCCTCGACCTTGCCAGTTTCATACGCACGGCCACCTTCGTAGTGCTTTTCTTTGCGCTCTATGCATTCTGGCGTGGGCGCGTCGCCATCCGCGCATCGGGAGAGATGCAGTACCACCGATTGCGCGAGCAACGGCTGCTGCACGGCTGGCAAGTCATTTTCTGGGCCATCCTGTTGCTGGCTTTGGCGGGTTGGCTGAATTTCTATGGAGAGGCCACAGCCTACTCCGTTTTTCCTGTCACCGCCACTTCCAGCCCAACGCTAACACCCTCACTAACTCCAAGCCCTTCCCTTTCCCCAACGATCACAGAAACGCCCAGTTTGACCCCGAGCCTTGAGTTCACCTATACTCCATCGCCATCTCCAATTCCACAGTTGCCACTTTCCGTGCTGGGCCAGTTCACTTCGCAAGTTACACCCAATCCCGGCGCGGCTTTCAGTCCCCTGACTTTTTCGCGCGGCATCAATTTCAATACCTACCTGGCGATCGGGGCCGGGACCGTTTTTGCTAATCCGGTGGGCGGCGTCTATGCCACCTTCAGCTACGATGGCATGCTGCCCGACGTGCAGTGGTCCGCCGTTTGGTATCGCGAGGGGGAGATGGTCCATTACGAGACCAAGCCCTGGGATGGCGGCACCGGCGGATATGGCTACACCGAATGGATCCCAAATGCCGAGGAATGGCTGCCGGGCATCTACCAAGTAGTGATCTTCGTTGGCATGGATCCTAAGGTGACGGGCGAGTTCGAAGTGACCGGCGCCCCGGCCACCTCCAGCGTGACGCCGACTGCCAGCGCCACGGCCACACCGACCGCATCGAAAACGAACAGTCCAACGATAACGGCCACCCATACGCGCCGCCCCACGGCTACGGCAGACGAGTAACTCCGTTAAGACGTTGTCGCCACCAACTGGGGGAGAGGTCATCATTACTTGACTTGACAGATCTCCAAGGTCCCACATGCAGCCCGCGTAAAAAAGAATCCACAGATGACCACAGATTATTCATTCGTAATGAGTTGTATAGCAGGGCTTGTCGGTTTGGGGGCAAATTTGATCGAAAGGTCAAGGGGCCCGATTTGGGGCGGAAGTCTGTCTTTTGTAAAACAATTAGGCTTTTCTCTGGTTTTTTGAATCCAAAACTATCGCCACCCTCGCCGCAATCATGGCGTTGTTCTTGAGCAGCGCCAAATTCGCTTCCAGGCTGCGGCCGCCACTTAATTCGCTGACTCGCTTCAACAAGAATGGCGAAACCTCTTGCCCGCGGATGCCCTGGGCATCGGCTTCCGCCAGCGCTTGAGCGATCCAAGCTTCGACTTCGGCGCGGGGCAGGGCGCTTTCGGACGGAGGCGGAACGGCAAGCAAGAATCCACCGCCGTCCAACTCCCAATGTGTGCGGGCAATAGCGGCGACCTGCTGCGGGGTGTCGGCACGCGCGGAGGTGGGCAGGCCGCTTTTGATCGAATAGAAGGCAGGGAACTTGTCAGTTTGGTAGCCAGTTACAGGAACACCCAAAGTTTCCAAATGTTCCAGCGTTGCTGGCAAATCCAGGATGGCTTTGGCGCCAGCGCAGACCAACACAACTTGCTGCCGCGCCAACTCTGCCAGATCGGCGGATACGTCACAGTGGCCGCCGCGATGAACGCCGCCGATGCCGCCAGTAGCAAAGACGCGAATGCCAACCATCGCGGCGATACGCAAGGTGGCGGCAACGGTAGTGCCACCGATTGCATTTGCTGTGACCGCGCTCGCCAGGTCGCGGCTGCTGAGTTTGCGAATAGCACCGGCTAAAGCCTCGACTCCGTTCGCAAGGCGGTCGAGTTCGTTTGTCTCGAGGCCGACGCAGATACGTCCATCGATGACCGCGATGGTGGCCGGTACCGCGCCTTTGGCGCGGACGACGGACTCGAGGTCGCGGGCAAGTTGGAGGTTTTGCGGACGAGGCAATCCATGGGTGATCACAGTGGATTCCAAGGCAACGAGGGGCTGCCCGCGTTGGCGGGCGGCTTGGATTTCTTTGGAGAGCTTGAATGATGTAGGCAGCGGATTGAGGTTCCAGGCTGCAGGCATGCGGTGATTGTAATCGCTGGATTGAATAGTGATCAGTGAAGCGTGATCAGGAACCCTCCCACTCACTGTTCACTATTCACTTCTCACTGCCTAACCTCTTCCATTGATAGAATAAATGGCTGTGCTCACCGTCGAATTTCATTGTCACACCAATGCATCGCTGGATAGCCGCATGACGCCCGAAGAATTGCTGGCCGCCTGCCGCCAACGTCGCATCGACCGCGTGGTG
>Ga0209431_10002118_pt1 | contig 16176 bp, 15 predicted proteins | sample RifCSP13_3_FD_184021 | JGI IMG/M metagenome (GOLD analysis project Ga0209431, IMG submission 184021) | Soil microbial communities from Rifle, Colorado - Rifle CSP2_sed 13_3 (SPAdes) (version 2) | ecosystem: Environmental > Terrestrial > Deep subsurface > Rock core/Sediment | place: Rifle...
AAGTAAGCATTGAAAATTACATCGGAAAAATCAATGCAATCAACCCGGATATCCTTATACTTATTGATAGTGTTTCATTCAACAGGAAGCCGGGATACTGGCAACTCCTCCCCGTAGAGCGTGTATTCGATTTTACAACAGGCACACACAATATTTCACTGAAAAAGGTATCTGAGTTCTTTAAGGCCCGGGTATGGATCCTGGGCATACAACCTGAATCCGTTTCTTTTGGTGAGCAGATTTCGCAGGTGGTCATTGATTCTTCCGATGCAATTGTCCTGTTCATTAATGAGATAACTTCGGACGGATGTTAAAAAAGCGCTTTTTTCTTGATTTTGATTCGGGTTTGAAGTAACTTGAATATTATTTCTATTTAAAAGGGAGGAAATGACTATGTCAAAGAATTTGATCTCACTGAAAGTTAAATGTCCATACTGCAAGCAATCCCTTATGGATTACACGACTTTCCTGAATGCCAAGCCCAGTATCAAGCTTCACATTGACGTGAAGGGAAAGCATGGGGTGATCCATCTTTGTTCAACGTACGGTTGCTATGAAAAAAGCAGTAATGTGGAGCTGGTGGATAATGAAATTGCCAGGTTGTTTTGTTCCCACTGCAAAAAGGAGCTCGCCACAACCATAAACTGCGAGGTGTGTGGTGCACCAATCGTTGATTTCGAACTGGAAAAAGGCGGTAACGTACATGTGTGTTCCAGGATAGGGTGTCAAAAGCATTATGTTTCCTTTGAGGACATTTACACCACGCTTACCAATTTTTACCAGGAGTACGATTACGGCTCCCGGGACACTGATTTTTAATTAATATTCAAAGAAATTTCATTTGTAGTGTTAGTGGATAATTACATATACTAAGTTTTTCGTTATTTCTGTAACATAAAATTGTATTTATCATTATTTGCCGGATTTTCGCTTTTTAGCCTTCTTATTTCCTCCCAAATTTTTCTTATCCGTATGATTTTTCTCAACTTCTCGATTTTCCGTTTTCAACAATTAATTAGATAAGAGTTATATACTGGCTAAGCTTAAACTCATTCTAAATTTCCAATTTCATTTGGTTATCTAAATATTCTATTCTATTTTTAGTTGTGAAATAATTAACAATTATTCAAAGTCAATATTTGAGGCCGTTTTGATCAGTAAGTTGTATTTAACCCTTATAGAATAAGGTAAAATCAGAGAAGCCTTTTTTTCCGGCTTGCCTGCTATAGCTTGCATGATTCCGGAAGGATATTGGGATTATTCGAATAATAAAAACAAAACCTTGATAAATAATTGCTCAGATGAAAACAGCGGTAAGGAAAATTTTGGACAAGTATAGTAAGGACAAAACGCGGCTGATGGACATCTTGATTGATGTACAATCGGAAATCGGATATTTTCCGCGGGAAGTCACGGTGGAGATAGCAGAAGACATGGGAATGTCGGAGGTAGATGTCGACCAGACAATTTCATTTTATCATTTTTTCTCCCAGAAACCTACCGGAAAATACCAGATTTTTCTGAACAACAGTGCTGTCGCCAACATGATGGGCAGGGCTGCGGTTGCCGAAACCTTTATGAAAGAACTCGGGATTAAATTCAATGATGTAACACCCGACGGGCTGGTTGGTTTGTTTGAAACATCGTGTATTGGCATGAATGATCAGGAACCGGCTGCTATTATAAACAACCAGATCTTTACCCGCCTCACGCCTTTCAGGGCAAAAGAGATAGTCAGGGATATCAAGGAAGGAAAAAGTGTTGACGATATGATTGTTGCTGATTACGGCGATGGGGAGAACCGTTCCGATCTTATTAAATCGGTTGTCTCTAATAATATACGTAAGATTGGGCCCATCCTTGAGCGCAATTACAAGTCGGGGCAGGCCATTGAAAAGGTTACAAAAATGACTCCTGTTCAGGTAATCGAAGAGGTAAAAAAGTCAAATATGCGTGGCCGTGGAGGTGCGGGATTTCCCACCGGCCTGAAATGGGAATTCTGCCGCAACGCTTCCGGTGATAAGAAGTATATCTTTTGCAATGCCGATGAAGGTGAACCGGGTACTTTCAAGGACAGGGTCATCCTCACAGAGCGGCCAAGATTGTTGTTTGAGGGTATGGTAATTGCAGGTTATGCAGTGGGTGCCACCGAAGGGATCCTTTATATCCGGCATGAATATAAGTACCTGCAGGCCTATCTCGAATCGATTTTGCAGGGAGCAAGGGACACCAATTATCTGGGTAAAAATATCCAGGGAAAAAAAGGATTCAATTTTGATATCCGCATTCAGTTTGGAGCAGGAGCTTATGTATGCGGCGAGGAATCAGCCCTGATCGAGTCAGCCGAGGGAAAACGCGGTGAACCGCGTGACAGGCCGCCATTCCCCGTTGAGAAAGGATACCTCGATATGCCCACCGTGGTTAACAATGTTGAAACACTGTGCGCCGTTGTAAAAGTTGTTCTTAATGGCGGTGAATGGTACAAATCATTCGGAACCCCGGAATCCACCGGAAGCAAATTACTGAGTATATCGGGCGACTGCAAATTCCCGGGCGTGTATGAAGTGGCATGGGGATTTTCGGTAAACGATATTCTCGATATGGTTGGAGCCGGCAAAGACGATGTTCAGGCCGTACAGGTCGGCGGACCGTCAGGTGCCATTATTACCTCCAACGAGTTTAACCGCATCCTCGGATATGAAGACCTTGCCACGGGAGGATCATTGATCATCATTGGCAAATCGAGGGATATTCTTACCACTATTGTACTAAATTTTACGGAATTCTTTATTGATGAGTCCTGCGGTAGTTGTTCCACCTGCAGGATAGTGCCTACCCTGTTGCGGAACAAGCTGGTGAAAATCCTGAATGCCCGTGGGGTTAAACAGGACATCGACGATATGATCGAGTGGGGTAAGATTTTAAAGGCCAGCCGGTGTGGATTAGGCCAGACAGCAGCCAATCCCATTCTTTCAAGTTTGAAGAATTTCAGATATCTCTATGAAGAGAAGATCCAAAAGAACAAAATATTCGACAGCGGTTTCGACTTGAGCGCGGCTGTAAAAGAATCGTGCAGAGTAACCGGAAGAGTACCAAATATTTAAATTCATTACATTATGAGTCAGTTTGTTAGATTTACAATAGATGGAACTGAGTGCATGGCTTCCCGGGGTCAGTTCCTGGTAGATGCAGCCAAAGAAAACGGGATTTTTATTCCCACCCTCTGCAACTATCCAGGTGTAAAACCAAAGGGAGGTTGCCGGATTTGCACCATACGGGTGAACGGCAAGCTTATGACAGCCTGTACAACACCTGTGGCCGAGGGTATGAGCATTGAAAATGATGTAAAGGATATTACCGAACTCAGAAAATCGATCATTGAACTTTTGTTTGTTGAAGGCAATCATTTCTGTCCTGCCTGCGAGAAAAGTGGCAATTGCGAGCTTCAGGCACTGGCATACCGATTCAGGATGCTTGTTCCCAGGTTTCCGTACCAGTTTCCCCTGCGAAAGGTAGATGCTTCGCATCCCAGGATCATTAAGGAACAGAATCGTTGTATCCTCTGTAAACGATGTATCCGGGCCATCAGGGATGAAAACGGCAAGAGCATTTTTGCTTACCGCCGCCGCAGCAGCAGTGTTGAAGTGGTTGTTGATCCGAAGCTCGGGAAACAACTCACCGAAGAACTAGCCCAAAAGGCAATGGATGTTTGTCCGGTTGGCTCAATCATTGTGAAGGGAAAGGGATTTTCTGTCCCCATAGGAGAGAGGAAATACGATACCATGCCCATAGGCAGCGATATTGAGAATATGCAAATAACAAAAATATAAAGATAATATACCATGAGCAAAGCAATAGTAGCAACCACATCGCTGGCCGGTTGTTTCGGATGTCATATGTCTGTGCTGGATATCGATGACCGGATACTGGAACTTATTGAACTGGTTGAATTCAATAAGTCCCCAATAAATGACATCAAGAAATTCAGCAAAAAATGCGATATTGGCTTGATTGAAGGAGGTTGTTGCAACAGTGAAAATATTCATGTGCTGAAAGATTTCAGGGAGAATTGCCGGATACTGGTTTCGGTTGGTGAATGTGCCATCATGGGTGGTCTTCCCGCTATGCGAAACGGGATTCCCATTCTTGAATGCCTTGAAGAGGCTTACCTGAACGGACTAACGGTACGTGCCAACGAAGACAAGATCCTGCCAAATGATCCCGAACTGCCCATGCTGCTTGACAGAGTATATCCCTGTCATGAAATTGTCAAAATCGACTATTTTCTGCCGGGATGTCCGCCGCGTGCCGATTTGATATGGGAAGCACTGGTTGCACTGGTGACCGGCGACGAGCTTAAATTACCCTATGAAGTTGTAAAATTTGATTAATAAAGTTTACTATGGGACAAAAGATAACCATTGAACCGGTAACCCGGGTGGAAGGACATGGCAAGGTTACCATTCACCTCGACAATGAAGGAAATATCGAACAAACACGATTGCATATAGTTGAATTCAGAGGTTTTGAACGTTTCGTACAGGGTCGTCCCTTCTGGGAAATGCCTGTACTTGTCCAGCGCCTGTGCGGCATTTGTCCTGTAAGCCATCATCTTGCCGCAGCAAAAGCCGTGGACATGATCGTGGGTGCCGGTACCGGTGAAGGATTGACACCTACCGGTGAAAAGATGCGCAGGCTTATGCATTACGGACAGATATTCCAGTCACACGCGTTGCATTTTTTCCACCTGGCCTCCCCGGATTTGCTTTTTGGCATCGACTCCGATCCGGTAAAACGGAATATAATCAATGTAGCCATTCAGCATCGCGACCTGGCTGTTCAGGGTGTAATGATGCGTAAATACGGGCAGGAAGTGATCAAGGCAACTGCCGGTAAAAAAATTCATGGCACAGGTGCCATACCTGGCGGAATTAACAAACACCTTTCCGAGGAGGAACGCGATTACCTGCTCCATGGCGACGACTATATGAATATCGACAAAATGATAAGCTGGTCGCAGGATGCCCTGGAGTTTTTCAAGGGATACCATAAAAAGAACAAAGCAGTCATTGACGATTTTGCCGAATTCCCGACCAGTCATCTCAGCCTGGTTCGCAAGGACGGGGCACTCGATCTGTATCATGGCGTTTTGCGTGCTGTGGACGCCGATGGTAAAAAGATCCTGCACGACGTGGATTACCAGGAATATTTTCGTTACATAGATGAGGAAGTCAGGAGCTGGAGCTATATGAAGTTCCCTTACCTGAAGGAAATTGGTAAAAAGAACGGCTGGTATACGGTGGGCCCCCTCGCCCGGATGAATACAGCCGAATTTATCGACACACCGCTGGCACAAAAGGAATGTGAGGTCTTCAAACAATACAACAAAGGCAAGCCCAGCAACAAACCCATGCATCATCATTGGGGCCGGCTTATCGAAATTCTGCATGCCGCGGAGAAAATAAAACAGTTGCTGAACGATACCGATCTGATGGAAGGTGAACTGGTCACCCGGGGAACCAAACAATATGAAGGGATCGGACTCATCGAAGCTCCCCGTGGTACCCTGTTCCATCATTATAAGGTCGGGGAGGATGACATGATCACCATGGCAAACCTGATCGTTTCCACCACCAACAACAACCAACCCATGAATGAGGCTGTTAATCAGGTGGCCAAACGGGTAATGACGGGTAAAATAGAAATTACCGAAGGAATGATGAATGCGGTGGAAGTGGCCATCCGGGCATATGATCCCTGCCTGAGCTGTGCAACCCATGCTTTGGGTCAAATGCCGCTCGAATTTGAAATACTTGATACAGACAATAACCTGATTGAAAGGAAATTCAAAGGTTGACCGGAAAAATCCCGAAAATACTTGTTTACGGATATGGAAATCCGGGCAGGCAGGATGACGGACTTGGTGTTTTGCTTGCTGAAGAGATTGAAAAATGGACTTCTGCCCGACAGTTTGATCATGTGCATACCGATTCGAATTACCAGTTAAACCTGGAAGATGCTGCAGGCATTGCGCATTACGATTTGGTAATTTTTGCCGATGCTTCCAGGGAGGATATCGAACATTTCAGCCTGGTTCCCCTTGAACCCTCGGAGGTTGTTGAATTTACAATGCATGCAGTTTCTCCGGCATTTATCCTGCATTTGTGCAGTCAGGTTTTTGATCATATGCCCAGGGCTTACCTGCTGCATATCCGGGGTTATGAGTGGGAATTTATGGGTCAGCTGACTGAAACGGCCCGCAAAAATCTTAACTTAGCGACGGAAAGGGTAAAAAATTTTATTTTGGATACTTTGGTATTATCCGACTAATATGTTAACCCTTGATTGTTATACATAAAATAACTGATATGGATCTTTCAACAACTTATATGGGCATGAAAATTGCCAATCCGCTGGTCGTTTCCAGTTCGGAACTTACCAATACCCCGGATAAAGTAAAAGCATGTGCCGACGCAGGTGCAGGAGCGGTTGTGCTGAAGTCACTTTTTGAGGAGCAGATCGTATCCGGAAAGACATCACTGCAAGGCCAGGATGATATGTATTTCTGGTATCCCGAAGCGGTTGATTTTGTGAATACTTTTTCCAGGGAGGAAGGCATTTCAGAATACCTCAGACTTATTGAACAAACCAAAAAGGCTGTCAACATACCCGTGATTGCCAGTGTAAATTGCGTAACACCAAGGGAATGGCCGAAATTTGCGGCTGAGATTGAGAAAGCCGGAGCAGACGGACTTGAGTTGAATATTTTTATACCCCCTACCAATATTAACCTCACCGGGTATAAAATGGAGGAAACTTATGTGGATATCATTCATGAGGTCAGAAAGAACATCAGCAAACCGATTGCCGTAAAAGTAGGCTTCTACTTCACCAGCCTATATCGCACACTTTATAAAATGAGCAACCTGGAGGTGAACAGCCTGGTGCTTTTCAACCGTTATTACCGGCCTGATATTGATATTAATACCATGCGTGTTGTGGCCCAGAATGTATTCAGTTCACCCCACGAGATCACGCTTTCACTGAGGTGGATTGCTTTGCTGTATAACAAGATCAATACCGAACTGGTTGCTGCCACGGGAATTCACGATTACCAGGGTGTGATCAAACAGATCCTGGCGGGCGCAACCGCTGTGCAGATCTGTTCCACCTTATACCAGAACGGTGTCCCCTATATCTCAACCCTCCTGGAGGGTATTGCCGGCTGGATGAAGGAGAAAGGATACCCCGATCTGGCATCGTTCAGGGGCCTTGTTGCCAAGAATGAGGAAAACACCGCCGCTTTTGAACGGGTTCATTTTATGAAAAAAACAACCGGAAAACTTTTCTGATAGGTCGTGGTTTATAAATATTTACAAAAATCAGAAAGTATTGATATCAAAAAATAAAATAATTTATAGCTTTAATCCGGTTTTTTGATAACTGTTCCATTATAAATCTCTATCACTATGAAAACACGGTTAAGTGGTATCTTTTTTCTTTTCTTCCTGGTTTCCACGGTTGTTTCGTGCAGGCAGAGTGGAAAATCCGGCTCCGATGAAAGAAATGACTCAATCAGTTTAGCCGAGATAAAACCGCTGGTACATCGCTTTGATACCATGGGTGAGGGATTGCCCATTTTTTACAATATGTATCTGTCAGTTGAAATGTCTACTCTGTTCGAAACTGCCGGCGCAGTTTTTGAACCCGAGCTGCTTAATTCCCCTGATAAAGTCACGGATTATGTTACAAGTTCCAAAAAGGCGTTGAATCTTGGCGTATATGCTGCCGATCTGAGTTATTCAAAGGTATTTGACCAGTTTGAAACAGCCGGAAAATATTTCAATTCCATGCAGCGTATGGCCGAAGAGCTTGGAATTCCCTCCAGTTATTTTGAAAATACGGCAGACCGGTTTGACAGGAACATCAACAACAAAGATTCACTGATCAAGATAGCCAACGAGGTTTATATGGCAACTGATATTTATTTGCGTGAAAATGAACGTTATGGGGCATCTGCACAAATAATACTCGGCGGGTGGCTCGAGGCAATGCATATCGCCATCGACATAGCCAATAAAACAAAGGACCTGGATATTATCGAACGTATAGCCGAACAGCGTGTTTCACTGGGAAATGTTATTGAGATGCTGAATAACTACAGTGAGGATGTAGCCATAAAAGAAAACCTGGACAAACTGCAACAACTCCAACCGGTTTTTGATTCATTTGTGGTAAAAGTTGATTCAAAATTTGATCCTGCGACACCTGCAGGCAAAAAAACCATCGAGGAGTTCCTCATAAAATTGAATGAAATTGGCAAACAGGTCAATCAATTGCGGGCCGGGATTATTTCGTAACCTCTCTCACTATTTCTTTTCCCCGTTTCAACGCGTCTTCATTAACCGGAATGAGGTGGTGGTGTCTTGCAGGCAAGGAATCCCTGATGCCTTTGATGATGTTCTCCGATTGGATCAGGGGCTTTATTTTCAGGTAAGCACCCAGAACGATCATATTGAAGGTTTTGGAGGATAGCATTTTGCCTGCCTCGGCCGCAGCCTCAACCAGGTAAATGGTGATGTCTTTCCTTACGGGGGGCTTTGTTATGCCATTGGAATCATACAACAGGATGCCACCGGGCTTAACCGAGCTCTCAAATTTATCCAGGGATTGCTGGTTCAGTAATATGGCTGTATCGAACTGATTCAGGATGGGGGAGCTGATCCTTTCATCGCTTAGAATTACTGTCACGTTGGCTGTCCCGCCGCGCATTTCGGGGCCATACGAGGGCATCCAACTCACTTCCATCTGCTGTATCATTCCGGCATATGCCAGTATCTTGCCCATTGATAACACACCCTGTCCGCCGAATCCTGCTATTATGATTTCTTCATTCATTTTGTTCTTATTTGATGTTAATCCTGTCCGGAGCTATTCGGTTTTTTTAACAAGCTCGCCGTTCATCTTGATGTCTCCAAGCGGATAAAAGGGGAACATATTTTCTTCCATCCATTTGTTTGCCTGAATTGGAGTCATTTTCCAGCCGGAGTTGCAGTTTGATACGATCTCAATGAAAGAGGTGCCTTTGTTCAGCTTTTGGTTTTCAAAGGCCGTTCTTACCGCTTTCTTTAGTTTTCGTGCACACAGCGGTGTATGAACCGCGTGCCGCGACACCATGTAAGTGCCGGGTAACAGGGCAACCAGTTCGGTAATTTTCAACGGATTCCCCATCAATGCAACATCCCGTCCGTAGGGAGTAGTAGAAGTACGCATACCCGGAAGTGTAGTAGGGGCCATTTGCCCTCCGGTCATTCCGTAGATGCCATTATTAATGAAAAAGACAGCAATATTTTCCCCTCGGTTGCAGGCATGGATGGTTTCAGCCGTTCCGATAGCGGCCAGGTCACCATCACCCTGGTAAGTGAATACGTATTTTTCAGGCCAGCAGCGCTTTATACCGGTCGCTACGGCAGGAGCCCTTCCATGGGCTGCCTGTTGCATGTCGATATTCATGAACTCATAGGCCAGAACCGAACAACCTACAGGTGCAACACCTATGGTATCAGCCTGTATCCCCAATTCATCAACCACTTCCATGATAATACGATGTGCGACACCATGTCCGCATCCCGGGCAAAAGGACAGTGGTTTGTCCATCATAAGGGATGTTTTGGTATACACCAGGTTTTCCTCGCTGATGATATCTTCGGGTTTCAGATTTTTTATTTCCATAGTTTATCCGATTGAAAAGCTTTTAATCAGGGCATCACATACTTCATCGGGCGAAGGGACCATTCCGCCCATCCGGTTGTGCAGGGCAACCTTTACCTGTCCGTTAACAGCCAGGCGTACATCCTCGATCATCTGACCCGAGCTGAGTTCTACGGCCAATATTCCTTTCAAATCAGTTGCCATTCTTCCAATCTCCGTTTCCGGGAACGGGAATAGGGTTATGGGGCGAAACAGTCCTACTTTAATTCCCCTTGCACGAGCCAGCTTTACCGATTTCTGACAGATTCGGGAGGAGGAACCATAGGCAACAAAAAGGTATTCCGCATCCTCACAGGCTATAGCTTCAAACCGCACCTCGTTTTCACGCATTTTCAAGTATTTGGCCTGCAGTTTCTGGTTATGCCGTTCATGGCGTGCAGGATCAAGATCTAACGAAGTGATCACATTGGTTTTCCGGTCGGGTGTTTTACCCGTTGTGACCCATGTCTGGTCAAATTGCGTCAGCCGTGGTTGTTGTGGGAATAATTCCACTTTTTCCATCATTTGACCGATAATTCCGTCGGACAGCATCATCACCGGATTCCGGTATTTAAAGGCAAGTTCGAAACCAAGCTTAACAAAATCGGACATTTCCTGAACCGATGCCGGAGCCAGCACGATCATCCGGTAATCGCCGTGTCCCCCTCCCTTGGTTGCCTGAAAATAATCGGACTGCGAGGGCTGGATGGTTCCCAAACCAGGTCCGCCCCGCATTACGTTAAGTATCAGGCACGGCAGTTCACTTCCGGCAATGTAGGATATACCTTCCTGTTTCAGGCTGATTCCCGGACTCGAGGAGGACGTCATCGCCCTTTTTCCGGTTCCGGCAGCACCATAAACCATATTGATGGCGGCCACCTCGCTCTCAGCCTGCAACAGTACCATTCCGGTCCGCTTATGAGGTTCCTGGGCAGCAAGATATTCCATCACCTCCGATTGCGGTGTAATGGGATACCCGAAATAAGCATCGCACCCGGCCCTTATGGCAGCCTCAGCAAATGCTTCGTTACCTTTCATTAATTTTATATCACCCATATTGGTATATTTATCATGCTTCAATTTTCTTACGATACACCGAGATCACACCATCGGGGCAGACCACGGCACAATTCGCACAACCGGTGCAATTATCAGGATTTTCCATGTAGGCAAAATGATACCCTTTGCCATTTACTATTTTTTCCAGCCTGATAACATCGGTGGGACAGGCGACTATGCACAGTTCGCAACCTTTGCACTTTTCAATATCGATTACTATAGCACCTTTTATTTTTGCCATCAGTTTAGATTCTAAAGGTTAACGAACATCATTATATTATTCTCATCTCAAAATTCCGAATCAAAATACAAAAAACAACACGCAAAAGCCAGGAATCCGGAATAAATGATAAAAATAGGAAAAATCACGGATGGTCCTTGTAAAAAAGTTTTAGTCTTTCTTCCAGAACGGGAAATAATTCGGGCCTGGTTTGTGAGACACATGCCCTTAGTCCCTCGCTGCGGGTGCTGCCCGTAATATCCAGGGTTATGGCACTTATGCCATAATACAGTAATTCTTCCAGCAATTGTGTCCCGCTGAACCCGGGATATGAAATGGTGAAATAAAAGCCGTCGGCGATAGGAACTTCCAGATCCCGGTCATATACGATATTGAAACCGTTATCCGTAAACAACTTTTTCATTGTTGCCGCCCATTCACCGTACTGGTTGATACCGTCCACCAGGTTGTAACGGCCGTCATTAACTGCCTTGAACATGGCTGCCATTGCAATTTGTGCCGAATGCGAAGCCCCGGCTGACAATGCATACAAGGCTCCGTAAATTATGGTATGGCCTAACAGGTCCGAGGTGAAATATCTTTTCAGATCGGGATAACGGCGGTTAAAAAGCTTGTCCGATACTGCCATCATTGCGATTCGCTGTCCTGCAAAGCTGAAGAACTTTGATGTTGATATAAGCAGGATATAGTTATCGGTATATTTCGCGACAGTGGGTTGAAAGGGTTTTTTCCCCGGTACGGAAATATCATTCCTGAAATCCATACCGAAGTAGGCAAGATCTTCAATTACCACCACGTCATATTGCGTTGCGAGCTCGCCGATAATAGACAGTTCCTCTTCGTTAAAGCATATCCAGGAGGGATTATTCGGATTCGAATACAGCAGGCTGGAAATTTTTCCGGTATCCAGGAAGTTTTTAAGCTTATCCCGCAACTTTTTTCCCCGGTAATCATAAATGTCGAATGAGTAATACTCATGGCCCAAAACGTGGCACTGCTGTTTATGAACAGGGAATCCCGGATCGATGAAAAGTGTGCCTTCCTTGTTCCTGTCAGTGCGGTTCACAGTGAGGAAACCGGCGCAGGAACCCTGCATCGATCCGCAGGTAGGTATGCACCCCATGGCGTCCAGGTCGATATCCAGGAAAAGTTTGATAAACCTCGATGTTTCCTGCTTCAGGGCTGCAACTCCTTCAATGGGGGGATATATGGATGCTACACCCTGTTTCAATGCTTCAATTTCAGCTTCTGTTGCAATATCGGGAGGTTTGAGACCGGGAACCCCCATTTCCATGCGTATATAACGGATGCCTGTTTGTTTCTCGATCTGGTTTACCAGGTTCACAATTTCCCTTATAGAAGCTTTTCCTGGTACCGGTATTCCGTTTTTAATGGCCAGGGATCTAACCAGACTTTGTGATATGGGAATAGTATCGCTCATAAAAAAGCTTAAAATTTACGTTTGTCGATCACGCGTTTTGATTTTATTTTCCGGTTGAAAGTTCGAATATAAATAAAATTGATAATGCTAACACATATAAATGTTGACCGGCTACCTTTCAATTCTGATACGGGCATCCACAACGGTCACCTCATCGGGATTTCCTATCAGCGGGTTCAGATCTATTTCTTTGATCTCCGTTGCAAACCGTAACAGGCTCGACAGCCTGACAATAATATCGATGAATTTTTTCTCATTGACGCCGGGTTTACCCCTGTTTCCCTGTATTATCCTGTAACTGCGGAGACTCCTGACCATTGATTTTGCTTCATCAAAGGTAAGGGGTGCCAGCCCCGATGAGAAATCGTCCAATACTTCAACAAATATCCCTCCTAACCCGCAGAGCACAACATGTCCGAAACGCGGTTCATAGCTTGCGCCAATGAATAGTTCGTTTCCGGTAAGCATTTTCTGCACTGCCACCGCCTTAACCCCCTTGATCTTCATCATGCGTTTGAATTCGGCAAGCAGGTGGGTATCCGATTTAATATTCAGGGTAACGCCGCCAACGTCGGATTTGTGAACCGGACCAACTACTTTTATGGCCAGGGGATAACCCATGGTTGAGGCCATTTTCTTCAAGACCCTTGCGGAACCTGCCACCCCTTCCTGAACAAGGGGAATTCCTGCAGCAGTGAGCAACTGCTGAATAGACTCCGGTTCGAGATATCCATTGGGTGCCTGGTCAATGACCTTCCTGATCATAGGAACATCTACATTTTCAAGGAAAATAAATTCCTCAGCTGGATTCGGCGTATTGTATATCCGGGTGAGGGCACGGCCCAGCATAACCTCGTCCGGAAAATTCACATGTCCCAGGTTCATAAAATACTCGAGCTCTTCACGTGAACTGGTCACGGAAGGCAATATCGGTAATACCGGTTTATTACACCCCAGGATCTTATGGTGAAGCAGTTCATAGATCTCCCTGATGTCGGTCAGGCCATTGCTACCAAAAATAACCATGATCGTATCGATGAACGCCAGCTGCTTATCGGCATATTCAATCACCCGGTCCAGCTGATCAGGAGTAGCTGTGGCTATAAGATCCACGGGATTGTCGGCTGATGCCCCGGGATTCATCATGGCCAGCAGCTTAGCATGATCATCTCCGGTTATTCGGGGAATATTGAGACCCCCGGCAGAAAGCGCATCGGTAAGCATCACCGCCGGTCCGCCGGCATGGGTTATTATAGCAATGTTTTTTCCACTGAAGGGTTTATGGGTGAATACCGAAGCAACGGTGGTAAGCTCCTCACGACCAAAACATCTGACTATACCCGCTTTCCTGAACAAAGCCTCCACGGCAGAATCCGACGAAGCCAGGGCACCTGTATGCGACGAAGCAGCCCGGCTACCGGCTTCCGTGGTGCCGGCTTTTATGGCTGCTATCCTGCAGCCTTTTCGGATTAGCGACGATGCATGGTGCAACAGTTTGTCGGGATTACGGATGTTTTCGATATACAGGAGTTTTATCGGGGAGCTTTTTCCCGCCTCATAGGACAGGTCCCAGTATTCCAAAACCTCTTCTATCCCGGTTTGTGCGCTGTTCCCTACTGAAAATACACTGGCAAAGGTCAGTCCCTTTGGAAGGGAGGTTTCTATGATGAATACCGCGGTGGCACCTGATCCGGAAGCAAAATCACAACCCTGTGGGCTTAGCCGGGGCACCGGCGTGGTAAATACACCATTGTAAGCCTGGGTGATGACTCCTATACAGTTTGGCCCTATTAAGCATGCACCGGCTTTTTCAACGATCGCTGCAATTTCATTTTCAATCAGGCGCCCTTCTTCGCTGTCTTCGCTAAATCCTGCTGATAATACAATAAATGCCTTAGTGGCCTTTTGTTCGGCAAGAATTCGTATTGCTTCGGTGCACTGACTGGCAGAAATGGCTAAGATGGCCAGTTCAATCTCCGGCAGTTCATGTGTGCCGGCACAGGAGCTTATACCCTGCACGAGTTCGTCTTTTGGATTTACCACATACAGTTTGCCTTTAAACCCTCCGATGATTATGTTTTGCAGGATTCTCCCGCCAGGCTTTCGCAGGTTGTTCGATCCGCCAACTACCACAATACTGGCCGGGTTAAGCAATTGTCTGGTAATCATACTGGTTTTTTCAGTTATGATCAAATTTAGCGAATTGCAGGGTGACTTTAAATAACAAATATCATGTACAGGACCGATACTTGTCATGCTAATTTCCGACAACATCCGGAGTCTCGGTGATGCATGATGGCGGGGACTGGAGCAGCGACCTGTTGGTTCACCCGCGACAAGAAGCTGGCCTTTCCCCTTTATATCGGCTTCGGATATCAATTTAAGGCTTCAAAGTGGATGATGCTGATCGGTCCGGGGATTTCTGTAAAACTGTAAAAAAGGGACGAGGGACGAGGGACGAGTTGGGAATGAGTTTTAGGATTTGAGTGTGTTTGTTGGACCTAGTAAGTTTCAACTTGTCCCTGGTCCCTTGTCCCTTGTCCCTCTATTCCTGAAATGCACCGAATCCCCCCATTCCCCATACGCAATCTCATTGTCCGCGAGTGCAATGCGGGTTTCCAGGCAGGCTTTGCAGTCGTCGGCATTCTCATCCGTACAGGGTTTGTTCTGGTAAAGGAGGTAATCATCCCTGTATTTCCCGGGGGTGATATTCGGCATGATCACATTGGCACCGATCATGATGGCTTTTTCACGCCCCATTTTATCAATAGCCTGTAAGGCAGTTGTAGCCGCAATATTAATGTCTTTCATCATTATCCGCAGAACGGCGATCATTTTAAGTGAAAGTTGAAACCGTTCTTCCCTGGGAAGTAGTTGCTGCTGAAACCCGAAAAACGGTGTATGCTCGTGTTCCAGATAAGGTCCCATCCCCACCATATCGATATCAAATTGTTGCATGAACAACAGATCACCGGCAAGATCATCCAAAGTCTGGAACGGAAGGCCTATCATAACTCCAGTGCCTACCTGGAAACCGATTTCCTGCAGACTGAACAGGCATTTGAGCCTTCGTGCATGGTCATGCCGGCCATCCTGGGGATGAAGTTTCCGGTATAACTCGGGATTGGATGATTCTATGCGTAACAAGTAACGCTGTACCCCGGCTTCAAACCAGCGCCGGTAGGTATCTTTGTCCTGTTCCCCGCATGATAGGGTTACCCTGAGTTTGCCGTTTGAAAGCCTGTCTATTTTATGCATAAGCTTTTCAATCCTGCGGGTGAAATTCCCGGTTTCCACTTCACCCGATTGCAGGACAAGTGAAGCGTAATTATTCTCGTAAGCATACCGGGCAGCATCAAGAATTTCCGTATCAGTAAGGTTGTAACGGTTTACGGTGGCATTGTCATGGCGGATACCGCAATACAGGCAATTCTTCAAACAGATATTGGAAAACTCGATCAATCCTCTGAAATAAACTTTCCTGCCAACGAATTCCTCCTTTATCCGGGCAGCATGCTCAAACAGCCGGGTTTTTTCAGTACCCTGCAAACCAAGCAGGTACACGATTTCATCGCGTGAAAGTCGGGGATCCCGTAATATGTGATCGATATCCTGCATGAAAAAAATCTTAATAACTCACAATCCACAACAATCACAACCCACAACAATCAAAACCCACAACAAT
>Ga0209431_10002124_pt1 | contig 16155 bp, 8 predicted proteins | sample RifCSP13_3_FD_184021 | JGI IMG/M metagenome (GOLD analysis project Ga0209431, IMG submission 184021) | Soil microbial communities from Rifle, Colorado - Rifle CSP2_sed 13_3 (SPAdes) (version 2) | ecosystem: Environmental > Terrestrial > Deep subsurface > Rock core/Sediment | place: Rifle...
ATGGCATCACAATCGACGGCTTCACGATTAGGGACGTGTCCGGCGGCCCCGGGGCGGGTATTTCCACTTCCGCGGACCGCTCCGGCTACGAGATCGTGAACAACATCATCGAGGACAATGTGCTCGGTGTCTACCTGAACAGCGACGGGGCGTTCCCGACAATCGTGCACTACAACATGATCCGGAACAACAATCTCCCGGGATCGTCGAGCGGGAACGGCATCTACTCCGACGCGGGCGCGCAGGACATCCTGATCGACAGCAACGTCTTCACCGGCCACGACTCCGCTGCGATCGTCTTTGCGGGGACCGGCCAGTCCGACGTCCAGATCACGAACAACGAGATCGTCGACGACGCGGGGTCGATTCTGCTCCTCCGGCTCACGGACGCCTCGATTGACGGGAACACATGGACGAACTCGGGCGGAGGCTCGATCCTCCTCGGAGGCGAGACGGAGAACGTCGTGATCACGGACAACGAGATGCGGGACGGCACACGTGGCATCGAGGTGCTCGTTGGTGCGTTCGGAGATTCGGGCCAGGTCCAGAACGTGCAGGCCCGGTTCAACCTCATCGAGGGCAACTCAGTCGCGGGCCTCGAGGTCGCCGCAGGCGCGTACACGGGCACCCTCGACGCAGAGTGCAACTGGTGGGGCAGCGCGACGGGCCCCGCGGCCGCGGACAACCTCGGTGGACTCGGCAACGGCGTCGCGGACCCGGACGGGGTCATCGACTTCCGGCCGTGGCTCCCGTCGACGGACCCGCTCAGCTGTTCCGGCGCCGTCCACCTGGACATCGGCAGCAACGGCGTGATCGACGTCGAGTTCGACGGTGTGCAGGCTGCGGTGGACGTTGCCTCCGAGGGCGACACGGTCCTCGTCGGGGCCGGCGTCTACCCGGAGCTCGTGGTGCTTTCCGAACCCCTTGTCATAAGGGGTGCGCAGGCGGGTGTCGATGCCCGCACGCGATCCGGCGTCCCGGAGACCGTCATCGGCACGGCGGACGGGGCGTTCCAGGTCCTCGCGGACGACGTCGTCATCGACGGCTTCACGGTCCGTGGGGTGTCCGGAGGACTAGGCGCCGGCATCTTCACGTCCGGTGGGCACTCGGGCTACGCGATCCTGAACAACATCATCGAGGACAATGTGCTCGGCGTCTACCTGAACAGCGACGGAACTCACGCGACGTCCGTACAGCACAACCTGATTCGGAACAACAATCTCCCGGGATCGTCGAGCGGGAACGGCATCTACTCCGACGCGGGCGCACAGGGCATCCTGATCGACAGCAACGTCTTCACCGGCCACGACTCCGCTGCGATTGTCTTTGCGGGCGTCGGCCAGTCCGACGTCCAGATCACGAACAACGAGATCGTCGACGACGCGGGCTCGGTCCGCCTCTTCGGTCTCACGGACGTGTCGATTGTCGGCAACCGTTGGACGGACTCCGGTGGGAGCTCGATCTTCCTCGGCGGCGGCGTGGGCGGGGCCTTCATCGCGAACAACGAGATGCTCGACGGCGTTCGGGGGATTCACGCGGCCGTCGGCCTCTCCGGGGACCTCGGGACGGTCACGGGGGTCGTCGCACGGTTCAACCTCATTGAGGGGAACACGTTCGCAGGCCTCGAGGTCGTCGCGGGCGCGTACAGCGGGACCCTCGACGCGGAGTGCAACTGGTGGGGAAGTGCCACGGGCCCCGCGGCCTCGGACAACCTCGGCGGCCTCGGCAACGGCGTCGCGGACCCGGACGGGGTCGTCGACTTCCGGCCGTGGCTCGCGACGGAAAGCCTCGTCGGCTGCGCGGGACCCGTCCACCTGGACCTCGGGAGCAACGGGGTAGTCGACGTCGAGTTCGGGTCGATCCAGGCGGCCGTGGACGTGGCCGGGGACGGAGACACCGTCCTCATCGACGCCGGATTCTACCCGGAGGTTGTCGCGGTCTCCCATTCCGTCCGCCTCGTCGGAGCCGGCCAGGGCATCGATGCCCGCACCCGATTCGGCGTCCCGGAGACGGTCATCGGCACGGCGGATGGGGCGTTCGAGATCCTCGCGGACGACGTCGTCATCGACGGCTTCACGATTCGTGGGGTCTCCGGGGGACTCGGGGCCGGCATCTTCACGTCGGGCAGCCACTCCGGCTACGAAATCCTGAACAACATCATCGAGGAAAACGTCCTCGGCCTTTACCTGAACAGCGACGGCACCCACCCGGCGATCGTGCGGTTCAACCTGTTCCAGAACAACAACCTGCCAGGGTTCGCGACCGGGAACGGGATCTACTCCGACACAGGCGCAAGGGGCATACTGATCGAGGAGAACCTGTTCACCGGCCACGATTCCTCGGCGATCACGTTCGCGGGTGCGGGACAGTCCGACATTCAGATCACGAACAACGAGATCGTCGACGACGCGGGCTCGGTCCGCCTCTTCGGTCTCTCCGACGTGTCGATTGTCGGCAACCGTTGGACGGACTCCGGTGGGAGCTCGATCTTCCTCGGCGGCGGCGTGGACGGGGCCTTGATCACGAACAACGAGATGCTCGGCGGCCTGCGCGGAATCGAGGTCCTATCGGACGGACTGGACGCAAATGCCGACGTGATGATCCGGTTCAACCTCATCGGGGGGAACACGGTCGCGGGCCTGGAGGTCGCCGAGGGCGCGTACACCGGCACCCTGGACGCGGAGTGCAACTGGTGGGGCAGCGCTACGGGTCCCGTGGCGTCCGATAACCCCTTCGGGATCGGGGACGCCGTCACGGACCCGGACGGGGTCGTCGACTTCCGGCCGTGGCTCTCAACGGACAGCCTCGTCGGCTGCGCGGGGCCCGTACACCTGGACCTCGGGAGCAACGGGGTGATCGACGTCGAGTTCGGATCGATTCAGCCCGCGGTGGACATCTCCTCTGCCGGTGACACGATCCTTGTCGACGCCGGGACCTATCCGGTAACCGTCCGCGTCGACCGGACGCTCACGCTGCTCGGTGCGCAGCACGGCGTGGACGCGCGGACCCGGTCCGGCGTCCCGGAGACCGTCATCGGCACGGCGGACGGAGCGTTCGTCATCCTCGCGGACGGTGTCGTGATCGACGGCTTCACGATCCGGGGGGTTTCCGGGGGACTCGGGGCGGGGATCTACACCAGCGCAGAACACTCCGGGTACTCAATCCTGAACAACGTAATCACGGGGAACCGGATGGGCGTCTACCTCGGCTCGAACGGCCTGTCGCCGACGCTCGTCCAGTTCAACCTGCTCCAGGAGAACAACCTGGCGGGCGCGACGAGCGGGAACGGGATCTACTCGGACGAGGGCGCGCACGACGTCTGGATCGTCGAGAACGCGTTCGTGGGCCACGAGTCCGCGTCCATCGCGCTCGTCGGAGGAACGGGCGGCACCGCCACGTCGCAGTCCCAGATTCACGTCATGGAAAACTCGATAGACCGGCGGATCCTCCTCTTCTTCACCGACGACTCCGAAATCGAGGGCAACGAAATCCTCATCAGCCCGGCCCTTGGCGGAAGCGGGATCGTGCTCGGTGGGGGGGTCACGGACCTCGACATCATCGGGAACACGATCCAAGGGGCGCCCGGGGCCGGGGTCCGCGCCGTCTTGGCCCGCGGAGTCACGGTTCCCAATGCCGACCTCCTCATCCAGGATAACACCTTCCTCGGGAACCGGAGGGGAATCGCGCTGAACCACGCGGACCGAGTCCTAATCCGGTACAACGTCATCTCTGAGAGTTCCATCGGAGTCCGGGCCAGATTCGGCACGGACATCGTGGTCGAGGGGAACGTAATCGAGTCCCCCGTCCGTCACGGGGATTCGCCCGTGATCGGCGGGGTCGAGGCCGTCAACGTCGACGGTGTGGCGGTACTCGGCAACGCCATCGAGTTCGGCGGGTCCGTCCCGCGCGTCCCGAACCTGTTCGGGATCTCGCTCCGGGACTCGTCGGGCGAGGTCAGCTGGAACTCCGTCATGGAGGTTCGGATGGCCTCGCTGGACTTCGGCGTCGAGACCGGGATCGGGATCATCCTCACGGGGACCGGCGAGGTGGATGTCGAGCACAACGTCATCACGGGCTACCAGCTGGCCGGGATTGTCGCGGGCGACCCGCGCGACGGTTTCGGTAACGACCACATCTACGTGGAGATTGAGAGGAACGTCCTCACGGGGAACGGCCCCACCGGGAAGATCGTGCAGGTCGGGGTCCTTGTAGCGGACGGGACCCGCGGGCACGTCGCCCTGAACGAGATTGTGGATCACGCGTACCGGAACGGAGGGCACACCGCCGCGGGCGTCCGAGTGAACCGGGCCGGGTTCGGGTTCGAGGTGTGGGGGAATGAGCTGAGGAACAACCAGGTCGGCATCGACATCATCCGCTCCGAGGACGCCTGGGTCGGCGGGAACTTCGTCTGGATCGAGTCGGGCGGTCTCCTGTCCAGATGCAAAGGCCGAGACGGGGATGTGCACCTGTTCGGTATCCGCTACCAGAACGCGTGGGGACAGATCGTCGACAACGTCGTCACGGGCATCCGGTTCGAGCCGGAGGGTCGGCGGTGTGAGTCCGGCATCGGGATTCTCCTCGAGGGCCAGAGCAGCGCGCTGATCCTCCGCAACGAGGTGCGGTCCTACCAGAAGGGCGGGATCGCGGCCGGGCGGGTCGACGCCCCGCTTGACGGCTGGGCAGAGATCCTGGACAACGTCGTTGTCGGGCTGGGGCCGACCGACAAGGTCGCCCAGTTCGGGATCCAGGTCCTCGGCCCAGACGCGGACGGGATCGTCCGGGGGAACCAGGTTTCGCGGAACCAGTTCACGGGTTGCCCCAAGAAGGACGCGAAGGCCGGGCTGTGCACGCGGTACGAGGGGACGGGCCTGCTGCTGTTCGACGTGGAACCGAAGGAGGTCAAAACCTCCAACAACAAGCTCCGCGAGAACGATCGGAACCACTGGGTCATCCCTGCGGCGTCGAAGGACAAGGACGACAACCACGGTCCGGCGCCGCCCGTGTTCTGAGCCGGCGCTCCTCCCGAGGTCCGCGTAGGTTCCAAGGGACGGCATCAGGGGACCTGATCGGCGGGGAGCGTGGGCGCTGGAACCCAGGGGACCTGGGGGTTGGCGGGAGACCGGTCTAGGCGTGCGGGGGGCTGCGGACCGTGGCGGGCCTGAAACCCCGTGGCGACGCGCCTACTCCTGCCGACGTGGGCGGTTCGAGCTCCTCGATGCGGAGCATCATCTCCGTGTTCATCCGGAACAACGTGTTGAGCCGCATTCGGTACCGGATGGCGAGCGCCGACAGGGCGGACCACCCGATCAGGATGACCACCACGAGAAGCAGGACGTCCCAGGAGGCCGCCGCCGTCTGTGGCTGACTCAGGGGTGCGGTGAAGCCGAAGGAGAAGTCGTCCTCCAGAGAGGTCCCGATCAGGTCCTTCGCGGAGGAACGGACAACGACGACGTACGCCCCGCCCGGAGTCAGGGGACTGAGGAACACGAGGCGCAGATGGGCGCCCGACGGCCACTCCGTGCGGTACGGCGTGGAGGGCCCGACGCTCACGGCCTGCTCAACGGAGGGCCGATCCATCCCCTCGGAGAACACGATGTCCAGCTCAGTACCCGTGGGAGCGAGCGAGACGGAGGCCACCCTCGGTGCCCCGGGCGAGTTCACGGTGTCGGAGCGCACCGCCACCGTGGCGCTGGCGATGTCCTGGGCGCCGTCGCCATCGGATACCGTGAGGGTCACGGTGAACGACCCGGGAGATGGGTACGCGTACGAGGGCCTCTGCCCCTGCGCGGTGTCCCCGTTCCCGAAGTCCCACGCGTACTGCGTAATGCCGCGCTCGTCCGTCGACGCGCTCGCATCGAACGCCACGGGCTGGCCGGCGACGGGGCTTTGGGGCGAGAACGAGAACGAGGCGACGGGCGGCTCGTTCGGCGCCGGCGCCCCCGGCGAGACCGTGACGGTGTGCATCACGGAGCTCGCCGCGCCCCGGTCGTCCGTGACGGTCAGCCAGACGTCGAAGGCGCCTGGATTCGCGAACGTGTGGGTTACCTGCTCGCCCATGGCGGTGCTGCCGCCGTCCTCAAACCACCACTGGTACGACACGATCGTGCCGTCCGGGTCGGACGACTGCGAGGCGTTGAACGTCACGGGAATACCGGCATTCGGGCTCGCCGGCGCGTACGTGAACGCCGCGGTGGGCGGGACGTTCGGGGGAGGCCCGGAGCCCGCGACCGTGATCGTTCGCGCGCTCGTGCCGGTCGCGCTCTGGTTGTCCGTCACGGTCAGCCTGACGGTATGAGTGCCGGCCTGCGCGTAGGCCTTCTGCACGACCGCTCCCGAGCCGGACGTCCCATCGCCGAAGGTCCACGCATAGGAGACGATCGAGCCGTCCGGGTCGGCGGAGGCGGAGCCGTCGAACGTGATTGATTCGTTCACATTCGGGTTCGCCGGGCTCCAAGTGAACGACGCGACCGGCGGCTGGTTCGTCGGCGGGCCTTCCGGCGGGTAGTCGGGGAGGGAGCCAGTGTACGGGTAGTCCGCGTACGGGCCCTTCGAGTTGTCCACGAAGACCATCGGGCTGAGGGGCCCCACCCCGCTCGCGATCCACTCACGCGTGAACCATGGCCAGTAGCCGTAGCCGAGAGGGTGGACGGTCGCCCCCGAGTATCCGTACTCGCCCATGTAGAACGGCTTCCGCAGGGCCGCACCCCAGTCGACTCGCCAGTCGACGAGGTACTGGTCCTCGTCCTCGAAGTACGAGTGCTCGTGGGCGACGTCGATGCCGGGGATCAGGTTGTACGCGTAGTGCCTCCGCCAGCCGAAGTCCGTCGCCAGGCCCGGCATCAGGGGCCACTGGGCCGAGCCCACCGTGATCAGGTGGTTTGTGTCGGACGGCCGCAGGTCCGCCACGAGGCCCGTGAGCCAGCTGCGATAGCCGTCGATGCCCCCCACGCTCCCCCAGTAGGCATCGTCCCAGACGTCCGCCTCGTTCCAGAGGTCCCACATCGCAATCTGAGGGCTGTTCTGATAGTGCTCCATCACGGTCCTCGCGAAGGCCAGGTGCCGCGCATACTTCGAGCTCGAGCGGTCGAAATACGCGTTGTCCGCGCCGAAGACGATGTTCTGGCCGATGATTGGGACCACGTACACGTCCGCCCGGCCCGCCCAGTACAGCATCCGGTCGAAGAGCTCGTAGAACACGTCGGGCTGGTTCTCCAGGACGTCGTACGCCATCGTCCCCCAGTTGAGGTCGACGATCCAGATCCGCAGGAGGTTCGCCGGCGGGTTGTCCGGATCGCCGTTCTGCTTGTAGTGCAGGAAGTACCGGAAGTACTCCCGCCACAGGTCGTCCGGGGTCGAGATGCCCGGGATCTGCGTGTCGGGTCCGGAGGGGAACAGCTGGTTCTTCCCCGCATGTTGGGGCTGGTTCTCACCCCAGGTGATGAGCGCCCACGTGAATGCGGCGCCCTCGTCGGGTCCGAACAGGGTGATCGGCGATCCGTCGCGCATCAGGTTTGTGCCTTGGGCGTAGATGAAGCCCGACGGACCGACGGGCTGGGGGACGTGGGAGGGCACCGGAACGACGTCGGAGGTCTGCGATCCGATCCTCGTCTGGACGGTCGAGCCGTCGGCGACCGGGACGTTCAGGAACCAGTACTCGCTCGTCCACATCGTCCTCCCGGAGCGCACGACATTCCCGTCGACCAGGATGTCGATCGCCTGGTCCCCCGGGCTCGCGTAGCCGAGGACGCTCGCGGCGCTCGGGCCGGTCCTCACGACGGTGAGTTCGATGCTCGATGCGCCCCTCGCCGAGGGAGAGCCCAGGTTGAACCCCAACGCCTGGAGGGCCGCCGATGCCACGAGGGCAAGCGAGACTGCAAGGACGAGGAGAACCGCGGCCCTCTTGCGGCGTTCGGACCTCCGTCGCGGTCGGTCCCCCCGACCCGTTCGCGAGTTCGATTCGGCTTGCAGAGCCACATCGCGCCTTCCTGGGACATAGGGCATCGGTATCGCCGCGGCCCCACGGGTACTCTCGCTATATCGTGGTTGTCGCCCGCCTATCGAGAGTGATTGCCGGAAGTAGTATTCGACGCTGATAACCGAAACGAGGAACATCTTTCTGGGGCATATCGAACGCGCTCGCGGGAGGTCGGGCGTAACCGTCCACGCCTGTTCCTCTCCTGTCGACGGCGGTCCCGACGCGGTCCCGGCCCGGGGTGATGGCCGTTTTCAACGCCCCTTCTGACGCGGATGCGCGCGGCGATGATCGGACGGTCGGCGATTTACTCCTCCGGATCTGCGGCGATCGGCGCCCTCCGGAAGACCGCTCCACGGACGGCGTCCTTGATCACGCCCCAATCCTCGCGGGTCAGCCCCCGGATGAGGATCAGCACGATGAAGTAGAATGAGGCGCCCAGGGCGACCCCCAGCCAAAGGGACGGTCTCTGGAGAAGGGTCAGCAAGGCAATCATGGCGATGCCGACGAGGATCGGTTTCGTGAACGTGGTCCGCAGGCGCAGCGGCCCGATGAGCCGGTAGACCGCCAGGGTGGCGAGGGCCCCCATCAGGCACGTCGCTGTGAGGTACGCGATGGACGCCCCGACCGCCCCCCAAGGGGGGATCAGGAAGAGGCAGAGGACAAAGTTGAGCATCATCCCTACGCTGCGGATGCCAAGGCTCAGGGTCTGACGGTTCGTCGCTAGGAGGGCGGTCCCGACGCCCAAGACCGCGGTCGAGATCGCGATTGCGAACGCCAGGACTTCGAGACTCCTTCCGGAGTCCAGGAAGGCGTCCCCATAGACTAGGGTCACGATCTCGGACGCGTAGTACCAGCCTCCCAACGTCATCGGAAGCCCGAGGGCGAAGAACAGCTTCTGAGTCCTCGTGACCATGGACAGGAGTCGCCCCGGGTTCTCCCGGTACACACGCGCCATCGTCGGGAGGAACACGGTGTGGTAGATCGAGAAGAAGGCCAGAAGTGCAAATAGGAGGGCATATGCGGCGTTGAACTCACCCGTCGCCTCCGGGCTCCGGAGGAGGGCCAGCAGGACGGGCGCCGCGCTCGTGAGAAACGTGCCGACGACCCCTGACAGGGCGAACGGGAGGGCTTTCCACAGGATCTTGCGGAGGAGACTCCGATCGGGGCTCGGCGCGAACCAGACGAACTTCCTCCTCAGAATCGTCACGGAGAAGGTGAGATTCAGGATGCTCCCAAGGAACACGACAAACGACACGTGGAGGAGGCCGAACCCGAGATTGAGGAGGACGAACACCAGGCTCACGGTCACGACTCGTTCCATGATGATGATGAGGGCCTCGAACTCCATCCGCTCGAACGCTCGGAACGTGGCCAGGAACGTGCCGGCGTAGGTTTCCAGGATCATGGCCGTGCCGATGATGATCGTGACGGTCTGGTCCAGCGGGTCGCTCAGCACGGCGCGGACGGAGAACCACAGGACGACGAAGGCGGCAAACGCCAGCGGCACGCGCAGCAAAGCGACGGCGCTCAGGTACGGGCGTGCCTTCGAGCGATCCGCAGCGACGTCGATGGTGAGCACCGCATCCAGCCCGACGGAAACGATAAGAAGGAGCCAGCTCGGGAAGGCGAACGCGAACACGAAGACCCCGTACGACACGACGCCCAGTGCCCGGGCCAAGATCACGGACATGAGCAAGGTCAGAACCTGGGACACCAGCTGGCCGACCGCGGTGGCGGAGAAGTTGCGACCCAGCCTGGCCGCGTCATTCATGTCAGGAGGACCTCGGCGACGGCGGGCTGCGATCGAGGACCCGCTTCGCAGGGCATTCCCTCAACGGATCCCGATTGGGGCGATGTCGATTCTCTTGGGCCAGCGGGTGAGGCACCGGACGCGAGCTGCTCGACCACCGGTCCGCGCCCCAAGCGGCCCGGTCGGTGGCAGAAACACGAGCCAACATCCTCTCCCCTTTCCCGAATACGGTAGCACTTGCCGACCGTATATAAATCTTGCACCGCTGAGTAGAATCCGGAGATCCGCAGCGGCGATCGAAGCCTCGCACCCGCAGGTCCGGCCCGGATTCCCGTGCTGAGCGGCGGTCCAAGGCGGGTGCCTTTATCTCCCCCCGTGCGAATATGATGGAGCGTCCCATGACGTTCAGCGAAGAACTCGAGGGCGAGAGACTCGTCCCCGGTGAGACCTCTGCTGAGTCTTGGGCCGAGCATCTCGAGCGGTACCGGTTCGCAGCCAAGTTCGTCCGGAATCGGGCCGTCGTCGACCTCGCCTGCGGCTTCGGGTTCGGCAGCGACGTGCTCCAGCGGGCCGGGGCGAAGTCCGTGGTCGGAGTCGATGTCGACCGCGAGGCGGTCTCCTACGCGACGGAACACTACCGCGATCCTCCCCTGCGGTTCGCCCTGGCGGACGGGCAAGCCCTGCCCTTCCACAGCGCGTCGTTCGACGCCTGCGCGTCGATGGGGACGCTGGCGCACGTGCGCCGTCCGCAGGCCTTCCTTTCTGAGATATGGCGTGTGCTACGACCCGGTGGCCTCCTCGTGCTGTCCACGCCGAACCGTCTCGTTTCCAATCCCGGGAGGTCCAGGGGCGCGCGGCCCATCAACCCCTATCACGTGATGGAGCCCACGTTCACGGAGATGCGGAGGCTTCTGGGCAGCTCCTTCCGAGTGAAGGGCTACTACGGCCAGATGTTCCAGCCTGTGGAAACAATCCTGACCCCCGGAAGCTTGCTGACGATCCTTGCGAGGCACCCCGCGCTGCCGCTGTTGATTCTTCCCCGAGCGGGAGAGTTTGCTCGCGTGGCGTCCGGGCGCTCGAGCAAGCGGAGGGACCTCCGGGTCTACCGGTACGCTGTCCTGCCCTTCGAGGGTCGACTGATGGCGGAAGCCGAGCCGAGGCAGATGGTCCTGGTGTGTGTCCGGAACGCGGTTCGAGCCGACGGATCGCCAGACGCTTCAGCGGTCTAGTGAGCGAGCGCACCGGGCCGCAGGGCAACGGTGGACTAGGAGGTGTGGGTCGATCTCCAGCTCCGGATCTCGGCGCGGAGGAACTGCCAGAGGGCCGCGCACGCGGGCAGGGGGTCGTCCATCGAGAAGTACGCGTAGCACCGCTCCCCCCGCCAGGACCGAAGCCATTCGCCGAGCTCCAGGTCGCCATTTCGGTGGTATTCCAGAAACGCCTTCAGATCCCGTTCGAGACTGACCCAGATGATTCCCTCGCGGAACGAAAGCGCCTTCTGGACGTCGGCGCCCATCGCATCCCGATACGCGATGTAGGGGATGTCAACGCCGCTTACGACGGCGTGGTACGTCTGAGAGATGCTCCGCGGGTTGATCTCGATCAACTTCAGCCTCCCGTCGGCGGGATCCCGTTTGAACTCCACCCCGGCGATTCCTTGGTAGTCCAATTCTCGCAGGAGTCGCAGCCCCAGGTCGGCGACGTCCGGGTCCCAGATCCCGACCTGCAGGGAGCCGTTCCCGTAACCCCTCGGATACTGCCGTATTTTCCGCTTCGTGAAGACCCCGAGGGGAGTCGAGGACCGGTCGAGGTACGTAAGGAGGCCGTAGAGCTGGTCGTCCCCTCCCCCGATCTTCTCTTGGACGACGAACTCGAGCCCGCTCTCCCTCATCTCGTTGTAGACGCTGACCAGCTCCGACGGGGAGCGAGCCTCCCGTAACTTGCCCCACCCGGGCCTCCCGTGGTCTCGCAGGAACAGGCTCCAAAGGTGGGAGTTGCTCGGCTTGATGATGCACGGGTAGGGGATTTCCCTCGCGACGGCCTCCACCCCCTCCTTGTCGGGAAACAGGCTGATCGGGGTGGGGACGCCCATCTCGCGAGCGAGTTCGATCTGGGCCCGTTTGCTCGTCAACCTGCGGATCGTCTCGTGATCGGAGACCGTGAAGTCGAAGTGCTCGGACAGGCGTCCTCGATGCTTGGACACGAGCAGCGCGGAGGCGTCCGTCGTCGTCAGCAAGACCCCGCGGCGGGGGAGCTCTCCCCCGATTTCCATGATTCTGTCCAGCAGCTCCTCTTCCTGTTCGATGGGGTCGGGCGCAACGATCGGCACGCAGTAGCGGGAGTACATGCCAGCCTGCATCCAGCTGTCGATGGCCACGACCGGGATCCCTCGTCTCCCGAGGCTCTTCAGGAAGCTGATTCCATTGCACCCGGTCCCCAGGACGAAGGCGGGCGGCGCATCCCCTCGGCGCGACACGGCGGCAACCAGAGCCCGTAACGAGGCGGACACACCCTCACCTTCGGCCGAACCGGGCCCTCCCGAACGCGACTCCCCGTGGTCCCTATTACCTCAACCTTTATGAATGAATGCGCCGACGGATGCCCTGTACCCCTGATAGTCCCGGCGGACCGCATTCCTGAACGCGCTCTTGATGAACGTGAGGCGGTACCCGTCGACGAGGGTGTAGTCGCCCGCCGCCGAAAGCGTGTGGATTCCGTCCGGATAGGGCCCCTCGGAGTACGGCTCGACCACGGCCGCGGGCTCCTCCTGAAACTCGGTGGGGGTGAGTCGGGTAATGCGATTAAGGACAATGCGTCCCCCGTACCTCTTGGAGCAATCCTGGGCCGGGCGGTAGAGATTCCCTTTGTGCCGGAAGGGAGTCCCTGCCGAACGGGCCGAACCGATGTCCCGCTTCACCGGGTTGCGCGGATGCGGGGTCCACGGCCCCAGCGGGCTCGGCGCGTGCCAGACGAGGAGGTCCGTTTCGGGACCTCGGTCGAAATCGGTGCACGCCAACCACCAGCGGTCGGAGTGCTCGAAGATCGTGATGTCGAGCCCACCGATGCCTTTGATCAAGGTCGCCGCACGGTTCCAGCGGAGGGGGAATTCCTCAGCCTTGTAGAGGCTCACTTCCCGGGCGTGATGGGTTTCCGGCACGCAGTAGACCTCTCCTTGATACTCGAACAGGTACGGGTAGGACATGTGGAAGGGCCCGCGGATTACCGGCTGCGGTTGAGGCATTCCGGGCGGAATCGGGAATTCGAGATACACGATTGTGCCCTTCCTCGTCCGGTAGTCGAATTCCTCGCAGAGGACGCGGACCCTGCCGTCCCTCATGAGACCGAAGGGATCTGCGAGGAACCGGCCCTTGTCCAGCGGGGCGAACCACTCGACTTTCGGCCGTGCATCGGCGTCGAGGAAGGCGTGGATCGGCTCCCGCACAACCCCTATACCCCACTGAAAGTGGCGGAAGAGCTCGTTGAACTTCCCTTCGCCAAAGGAGATGATCCCCATCAATCCCACTCAACCGGATTGGTTCGCGCGCCCCGGACTGTGAGTATCCCCTCGTCGGGTAAAATACGCTTCGGCGAAACCTCTGCCATTCTTTAAGCAAAACAGGGCCATCACCCACCGGAGCGCTGGAACGACGTCGAAGGCAGCCCCGATGCGGGTGTGGGTGGGTCCGGTGTCCAAGCGCCTCGGCGGCGTCAATCGGTATGTCCACTCCCTCGTGACCAACTCCTCGAGCGAGTTCCGCGTGGTCCGCGAATTCCGCGAGCTCCTGTGGGGCATCCGCTGGGCGGGGCGGCGGATCCCGCTCGTCCGGCCCCTCTACGGCGAATATCAGCACCGCCTGCGTGGGGTCGACGTCGCACACGTCCACCGGTCCCCGTTGTATGCGGAGGCGTTCAGCGAGTCGCAGCAGGGCCTGCCTGGATGTTCACGCTCCACGGCATCGGGTTCGAGCAGTACTGGCGCCACCGACCGGACGTGGTCCGCTGGATGAAGCAGGCGAACGAATCGGCCCTCGCGACCGTGAAGAGGGCTCCGCTGGCCACGGTGGTGGCGCGCTGGCTGAAGGACTTCGTCGAGGAGCGGACATCCGCCTCTGTGGAGGTGACTCCGCCGGGGGTCGATTTCCGCGAGTTCGGGGAGACGGATGCCTCGGAGTTCGTCCGGTGGTCCGGCCTGTCGCCGGGCTTCGCGCTGTGGGTGGGGCGATTCGCCCACGAGAAGCGGCTCGACTGGTTTGTCCAACTTGCCGGCCGCTTCCCGGATCGAGAGTTCGTCGCGTTCGCGGACGCCGATGAGTCGCAGGTCCGAGCGGCGTTCGGCGGACGCTGGCCGCGGAACCTCCGGTACTTTGGCGGGGCGGTCCGCGGGCATGTCGTGTCCGCCTACCACGCCTGTTCGGTGTACGTGAGCACGAGTCTGTACGACGCCGCCCCCACGACGATGGTCGAGGCGATGGCGTGCGGGAAGCCCGTGGTCGCGCCCGACAACCTGGGCGCGCGGGAAATCCACGAGGATTCCGGTGCCTGCTTTCTGTTTCGTCCGGACTCCTTCGCGGACCTTGATGAGCAGTTCCAGCGGGCCGTCGATCATCCGGAGGTCGGGCATCGCGGCCTCGCCTTTGCGCGGGAGAAGCGCGATTGGCGCAGGCTCGCGGCGGACTTTGACAGGAGATACGCCGGGCTCGCGCACCGCGCCTAGGCAGCCCCGTCCTCTCGCGCGCCACGAGACGAGGACTGACGGTTCCAGAGAACGAGGGACCTCCGTGCCCATGTCGCGGTCCCACCAGTGGAATGGCAGAGAAGAAGCCGACTACATGTACCCGAGTTCTCGGAGCTTCTCCATGATCTGTTCCTTGTCCTGGGCGCGGCCCGCCCGTTCAAAGGTGTTCTCCAGATCCTGCTCCCAGGCGGGGAGGTCGCTCACGCTGTGCGAGTCGAACTTGCCGTCGATGGAACGGAAACCCTTTTCGTAGAGCGGATGGCGGGGCAAGTCGCGGCGGAACGTCTCCATCCAGACCTCCCGCTCCGAGAAGTGCAGGATCGGGTGAATGCGGGCATGGGGAGGACTGGGTCTCGGACTGATGAACCTCTCCGTCGATCGCGCTTCGTCTTCATCCCATCGGATCCCCGTGACGACCGCGTCAAACTGATTCTTGGCGATTGCATCGTTCATGGGGACCGTCTTGAGCAGGTGGTTCCCGACGATGTTACCGAGGGCGTACGGGAACGAGTTCTTGCGATAACCCGTGCGCCGGGCTTCCTCCTGGTTGTTGTCCGAGAGTTGCGACAGTCGAATCTCGGATCCCGGCGGGACCCCCAGGCCGAGCAGGTTCTCGTTCCGCGCGACGATTACGTTGAAGTCCCACGCTTTCGATATTTCCTTGAGGAGATCCCATGTCATGTCGAAGTGCATGCCATGGTCCAAGAATAGGACCGGAGGCGTGGGGACCCCGCGCGACGTGCAGCGTTCCCGGACGAAGGACAACGCCAGCATGCTGTCCTTTCCGCCCGTCCACATGACCACGGGCTTGTGGAATCGGTCCATCGCGTCGTCGACGACAGTGGCCGAGATGCGAAGCTTCGCGTCGAGCGACAGCGCTTCCCTTCTCGGCACATACGGTGCATCACTCATCCAGTTCACTCCCCCTCATAAGCAACCCTCCCGTCACAGCACTTAGGTATCCGTCTATAAGAGGTTTACGCCGGGAGCGAATCTTCCTCGAAAGAGCGGACCCCCGCTCGCGGAAGAGTGGCGACGCATCCTGTTCTATCGTTACTGATACTGAGAGCGTGGACCCTCACGAGACACGAGGAGTTCGTCGCGGCGTTTCACGCGTCCTCGAGCAACGCTCGCGCGAGACCGCGCCAGGCGTTCCCGAAGGTTTCCATCGAATACCTCTCGACGACCGATTCCCGCGGGGCAAAGGTCGACCTCGCGCCAAGGACACTCCGGATCCCCTCGACGAACGCTCGAGGCGCAAAGTTCCGCGCAACGAATCCCAAGCTCGCAGGGTCCTCCACGAAGGGGTAGGCCGCCTGGCTGACGACGATCGGCAGCCCGCACGCAAGGGCCTCTAGGATCGACAGGTTGAACCCTTCATACCTCGAAGGGAGGAACAAGAAGTCCGCCGCCGAGTAGTACCGTGGCATTTCAGTGTGCGGGACGCGGAGGACGGCCCGGACGTTCGGCTCCCGCGGCTCGCCGGAGCCGACGTGAACGAAGAGGATGTCCGGCATCTGCCTCGCGACCTCCAGGAAGATATCGAACCCCTTGGCGTACTCTGCCCTACCTACGAATAGGCCGACCGTCGCCTCGGCTGGCAGCCCCAGGTCCCCGCGCGCACGGGCCCGGTCGAGGGGCCGGAACAGCGACGTGTCCACGGAATTGGGGATGACGCGCGCCCCCAGGAGATCG
>Ga0209431_10002126_pt1 | contig 16155 bp, 13 predicted proteins | sample RifCSP13_3_FD_184021 | JGI IMG/M metagenome (GOLD analysis project Ga0209431, IMG submission 184021) | Soil microbial communities from Rifle, Colorado - Rifle CSP2_sed 13_3 (SPAdes) (version 2) | ecosystem: Environmental > Terrestrial > Deep subsurface > Rock core/Sediment | place: Rifle...
AATTAAAAAGTGATGTAAGGATTGTAGAAAATTATTATCACAAAGATGATCTCTTGTACATTTATTACCATGATGGAGCAGGCCGTTCCAAATTTACCACTGCTTACATTGACAAAAAATTAAAAGCAACCTCCACTGCAAGAAATTGGAACACAATGCTTAAAATGAGCGAAATGATAAAACAAATTTGAAGATGAAGCATTTGGCAATTCATTCCAATTCCCACTCTCACTCATACTCTTTAACAGCCAAAGGCTGACATGTCTTAATCTTTCCCTAACTCTTTCTCTCAACTTGACCTCCTCCCTAAATTTCTATAAGTTTCAAGTGAGCATGTAATGGGGATTTGCTTGTTATTGCTACCAACTGACTGAATGATTTTAATAAGCAAAATAGTTGCGTATATCCACTCCATTTAGAATGATATACGCTCATATGCGTACTTATACTAATTATGCGAAATTTTGCGTAACGATTTCAATGAGGGAAGACATCACTAACATATTAGATAAAGTTTCTGAGGCGTGCAATCACTATGTCGCATCAGAGGAACTACCGAAACCTTTTATCGGCACAAATGTACAAGCTATCTTTCTCGGAGCGGATCCTGGAACCAGTAATGATAAGAAATTCAAATATGTCTTCAAGCTAGAGAACAAAGAAGAAAGCCCTTACTTCCGACAGTTTATTCCAAATCTCGATTCAGTCAAACTATCACTCGACAATCTATATGTTCAGAATCTTTGCCGCAATTACTTCAATTGCGATACACAATCACATAGAGATCACTGGTTAGAATGTGCCCAATATTGGGTTGAATTATTAAAAAAGGAATTAGATGCATTTGATCCAATGAACAAGTTGCCAATTCTCATTTCAGCTTATGTCATCTTGGAAAGTCTTTGTATTAAAGGTTGCGAAAAACCAGAATACTATTATGTCAATAGAAGATTCATACGGAAAGATCGGAATCACCTTTGCAGAACTCTGATCCCATTCTTTCGAGGTGGGCGAGGTAAGTATTCTCTCACGAACTGGCAAGAGTATTCAACTAAAATTACCAAACATGTGGCACAAAACCTTACATGGTAAATAACAACAGTATCCGCAACGCTCACTCATTTGATAAGTCTAAGGTAGAACTCTGTTGAGTGAAAGAAAGTGTTTGTTCAATAACAAATAGAGTGATCATTATGAAATTACATTATTATTTTGTTTTAGTCTGTAGCATTGCTTTGTTTGTCACAGAAGCGTTTCCACAGGAGAAAACGGATAGTTTAATTGCCGATTATAGAATCATGCAATTTGAGAGAGTTGTTGATAACCTGAATAAGTTTTTTGAAACCAATCCTATTTTTTTGGATGAGCAACCTTTTATGGACAGTCCAACAGGAAAAATCTTTATGTTGTATAAGCATATCAGCCCCATTGTGATCTCTTACGACATTAAGAAGACAGAATCCTTAATCTCACCATTATATGGTTATATCACAATTGATATTCCCAACAGGCTAATTAACAAAGAGGGTGGCTACACTCGTGTGGAAGATTGTCTTGCGGATAAAACGTTCACAAAATGGAAGACAATGGGTGGAAAAGAATATATTGTCCCTGCGACACTTAAATACAACTTCGCGTTCCAAAAAGGTCTGTGGGTTTTTCAGAGCATAGAAGCTTATCACAACGAAATATATGATGACGATTGGTTTCGGCAAGAAAACAAACACTGGATAGATGCTGCAATAAATGCTGTTCTCAAGAAATGATTGGAAATGCTCGTAGGTGATTATTTCAGTTTATATTCTTGTAGATGGGGATTTCCACAAATGCCAAACATTCGCTGGTAAGCATTACAGAATTATTTTTACTTAGATATATGGAACTTCCATCTAACGAATCTAATTCTGAGATTGTATTTATATTTTCGATCTTTGTGATTTTTGCGACCCTCGTGCAAATAATTAAAGGAGTAAACTGTTCAACTCAATTATTCAAACATCAAGGGAAGAAAAAAATGAAAATCAGATTAATATATTTGGTGAAAATGACGAATAAAGAAGTTTTCGATAATACATATGACAGTGACATCGCAAAAGTATTAATACCTGCATTAAAAACTATTCTCAACCTCGGTTATTAATTTCTATTTTTAACTGGCCCACATCCTCCTTTTCCCTTTCCCAAACTTGCCTTAACTTTGTGACAAAAATAAAATCCGTTCTTTAATAGCAATCCGCCTGATTCATCAGCCTCTGGCTGAGGCGGACAAGCCCGCCAAAGGCGGATGAATTTAACAATGTAACAATAAAACAATAGAGCAACTGCAAAGGACTAAAATGAAAAGATTAATTCTGTCATTTGTATTTCTAACTATAACTGTAACTAACACCCAACCCATTCACGACCTCATTCCGCCGATAAATCTTTTTCAAAATCAAACAACCAAAGTTTTGGTAAGCGATTTGTTTTACTCGGAGGATTATTCCGCGGAGTTTCTTCCACATCCAAATGTGGATGTGGTTTATGATGCAGCTTCAAAAGAGATTTCACTTACTCCTAAAAATACTTTTTCGGGTATTGGGCTTGTTTCGTTCAAACTAAACAATGAGATTTATGAAATTCCCGTCAAGCTAATCCAGAGTAAAACCTACAAATTTTCGTACAAACCTTCGGTGGCGGATAAGCAAGTGAATCTATTCGGACAGTTCAATAGCTGGGATCGTCAAAATCTTCCGCTGAGAGACAATGACAGCGATGGAGTTTTGGAGATAGAAATCCCTCTCGACCCCGGCAGATACGAGTATAAATTCTATGTTGATGGAAAAGAGTTAGTTGATCCTGCAAATCCGATCAAGGTCTCAAACGGAATGGGGGACTTTAATTCTGTAAGAGTAATTGAGGAAGCGGCGGCAGATAAATTATTTCTTCATGTGCTGGGAATGGAAAGTTCTGCTGATGACATTAAACTGAAGTTTTATCTTGAGAGCTCTGATAAAAGTTTGAAAGTGGGTAAAGAAGAAATAGTTGCGCTGATTGATAATCAAAAATTCCCGTTTGATCAAATCACCATTAACGGCAGGAAAATTGCTCTAACAATAAAAGGTAATGAACGATTTAGCAGCCACACCATTAGAATTGCAGTAAACAGAATGGGCAAAGCGAGCAACATTCAGATAGTGCAGGTTCTAAATGGTAAAGTTGCGGGTACAAGCAGTCAAAAAACTTTAAATGATCAAATAATTTATTGCATGATGATTGACAGATTTAACAACGGCGATCCTTCGAATGATAACCAAATTGTGCATGATTCACTTTTCACTCCCGCAAATTATCAAGGCGGTGATTTGCAGGGAATCATCAACAAGATTGAAGACGGATATTTTAATTCGCTCGGTGTTAATACTTTTTGGATTTCACCGATTGTTGATAACACAAACAGCGCCTACAGAGAATATCCCGCTCCTCACCGCTATTACACGGGTTACCACGGATATTGGCCTGTCTCGGTAACTAAAGTAGAAGAAAAATTTGGAGATATGAACCTTGCAAGGCAATTAGTTAAAAAAGCTCACAATAACGGTATGAATGTACTTTGGGATTATGTGGCTCATCATGTTCATCAGGAACATTGGATGTGGAGAGACCACCGCGATTGGTTTGGAACTTACGAACTTCCGAATGGAAGATTGAATTTAAGATTGTGGGATGAGTATCGTCTTACAACCTGGTTTGAGCCATACATGCCGTCATTCGATTTTACAAGCTCGTACGAAGCGCTTGAGTTCATGACAGACAATGCTGTCTGGTGGCTGAAGGTTACAGGTGCAGATGGTTTCAGGCACGATGCAGTTAAGCATGTTCCGAATGAATACTGGAGGTTATTGACACAAAAAATTAAAAGTGAAATTGAAATACCCCAGCAGAAAAAAATATACCAGATTGGTGAAACTTTCGGCGGAATTGATTTGATAAATTCTTATGTAAGCAACGGACAGTTGAATGCACAATTCAATTTTAATTTGTATGATGTGGCCATTCCAACATTTCTTGATGAGAAGGCATCGTTCAAACTGCTTGATTATCAAATGCAAAAAAGCTTCCAGGTTTTCGGTTATAATAACTTGATGGGAAACATAATGGATAGTCATGATAAGATACGCTACATGGCTAATGCTGATGGTGATCTTGAAATGAATGATGGGAGAGCTAGTGATTTTGCTTGGAACAATCCACCAAAAGTTGATCATCCCTCAAGCTACGAAAAGCTGAAGCTTCATCTCGCATACTTGCTGACAATTCCCGGGGTTCCAATAATTTATTATGGTGATGAAATCGGAATGACGGGCGCTTCTGATCCTGACAACCGGAGAATGATGAGATTTGGAACTCAGCTTAACGAATCTGAAAAGCAAACACTGAAAGATGTGAGCAAACTTATTCACATTAGAAAAGATCATCCTGCTTTGCGTTACGGAGATTTTTTAACACTTCAAGCCGATGAGAACGTTTATGCTTATCTGCGTTCTGACATGAATGAAAGAATCTTAACGGTCATAAATAAAAGCTCAAATTCGCAAAACATAGAATATATTCTTCCCGGAGCTTATAAAATAAATAAAGCAAAAGACCTTGTTACCGGGAAAGAATTTTATACGATAAACGATAGATTGAAAGTTGATGTTGGAGGAATAGGTTATTTGATTTTGAAGCTTGAGTAACCGAATTAATCATGTTTATCAATAGTTCAGATATTTAGGATCTATTATTCAAGCCAAGATCGTCATTGCGAGCGAGTTTTCGAGCGAAGCAATCTCTAAATTATTGTTAAGTTACCAATAAGATTGCCTCATCCCACTAATGTGGGATTCGCAATGACAATGATAGAGTTATAGTTTGTACCCTGAAGGTCGTGGTTATTCCAATAGATAGATCAGTTTGCATATTTTAAGAAGAAAAAAACACTATATGAAAAGAGTAACTTCTCTCGGCGGGATATTTTTTAAGTGTAAAGATCCGGATAAAGTGAAAGACTGGTATTCGAAACATCTAGGATTTAATGTTGATAAATACGGAACCACTTTTGAATGGCGTCAGTCAGATGAACAAATGAAAAAAGGTTTTACTGTATGGAGTCCATTCAACGAAGACACAAAGTATTTTGAACCGTCACCAAAAGAATTTATGATTAACTACCGGGTAGAAAATATTGAAAAGCTTGTGGAAGAGTTGAAAAAAGAGGGGGTTACTGTTGTTGATGAAATTGAAGTTTTTGAGTATGGAAAGTTCGTTCACATACTTGATATTGAAGGGAATAAAATTGAATTATGGGAACCCAATGATGTTGAGTATGAGAAGATGCTCGGTGTGAGGATGAAGTAAAAAGTAAAATAACAAATAAGATAAGACAAATTCCAAATAAATTTCAAAATCAAATTATCAAAGACAAGTAAAATTTGGTAACTATTTGTAGCATTACTTAACCTTTTACTTATTGTGCAATTGGAAGTTGATTTTTATTTGTTTTTTATGATTTGTTTATTGGAATTTAGTGTCATCATTTTACGTTTAATTACTATATTTTAACACAAAATTAAATTGGAAAGTAATCATGTCTAAACTGTCTATCACTTACGGTGTAATTTTTATTTTAATGGGGGTGATAAGCTACTTCGGAATAAGCAGCGAGAGTATAACTGCACTTATTCCGGCTTTCTTTGGAATCCCAATGCTAGTACTTGGCTGGCTCGGATTAAATGAAAAATATTTGAAGCACGCAATGCACGGAGCTGCAGTTTTAATGCTGCTTGGATTTATTGGAACTATTGGCGGATTAATAAAATTCTTAAAGATGCTTGGCGGTGTTCAACCTGAGCGACCCGCTGCTGTAACCGTTCAAGCAATTATGGCTTTGATGTGTTTGGTGTTTTTAATTTTCGCAGTTAAATCTTTTATTGATGCAAGAAAAAAAAGAAAAGAATAATTTTTATGATTAAATTTCTTAAAATTAATTTTGTTCCCATTACTCTAATATCATCCGTTGTAATTCTCTTCTCATGCGGAGAACAAAAAAGTGAAATCAATAAAAATCTTGAATCATCTATGAATAGAGTTGCAGAGAAATATGTCAAGCTTGTACTGAACATAGGAATGTATGATGTCGATTATGTTGATGCTTACTATGGTCCGAATGAATGGAAACCGGAAACCAAATCCGATGCAGTAAATGATTCTGCTTTTATTCAAAGCCTGTATGATGAAGCCGGAAAATTATTGGATACTCTTGAAAGTTTGAGTAAAGAACAAGCTGATGAAATTCAGACATTGAGATACAGATTTCTTTACAAACAAATCTTAGCCGTAAGAACTAAAGTTTTTCAGCTTGCCGGAGGAAAACTAAGTTTTGATGAGGAAGCTAAAGCACTTTATGATGCAGAGGTTCCGACAAACGAATCTTTACAATTTCAAAACATTGTTGATGAAATAAGTAAACTTCTTCCCGGCAAAGGCAGCGTTGCAGATCGCTGGCAAGATTACAAAAAGCAATTTATCATTCCAACTGAAAAATTAGATGAAGTATTCCAAGCCGCCATAGATGAATGCCGAAAAAGAACATTACAACACATTAAACTTCCAGCAAAAGAATCCTTTAAAGTTGAATACGTAAAAGGACAGCCGTGGGGAGCTTACAATTGGTATAAAGGAAATTACTTCAGTATAATTCAGGTTAACACGAATTTGCCAATTTACATTGAACATGCAGTTGATCTTGCCGCGCATGAAGGTTATCCCGGTCATCATGTTCTTAATGTTCTTTTAGAAAAATTATATCGTGAGAGAAATTGGGTTGAGTTTTGTATATATCTTCTTTTCAGTCCGCAATCCTTAATTGCTGAAGGAACTGCAAACTATGGGGTAGAAGTTGCATTTCCGGGTAACTCGCAGATGGAATTTGAAAAGGAAATTTTGTTTCCATTAGCAGGATTAGATCCATCTAAAGCAGATACTTATTATAGAATTACAAAATTATTACAGCAGCTTGATTACTCTTCAAATGAAGCCGCACGAAATTATCTCGATAGCAAATGGTTAAAAGATCAAACAATTGATTGGCTGCAAAAATATAATCTTGCTTCTAAAGAAAAAGCCGAACAAAATTTAAAATTCTTTGAGAAGTATCGAAGTTATATTATCAACTATAACTTGGGTAAGGACATTGTTAAAAATTATATCGAGACAAATGGTGGTACTTCTGATAATGAAAAAATGAGATGGGCATTGTTTGAAAAAATAATTTCAACTCCGCAAACACCTTCAGGGCTGAAATGAAAATGAAACTAGATGTTGATTCCGGCAACAGTGTAAGGTTCTTTATCATTGTAATGGGTCTCACAGTGATTGGAATTGTTCTCAAAGAACTTTCAAATATTTTTATTCCATTTGTTATCGCATACTTTCTATTTTTTGTATTTGCCCCGCTGAATTCGTTTCTTAATAAGATCAAGGTTCCATTATTCGCGATTATTTTCCTCGATATCATAATAACCTTTTTATTCTCATGGGGAATTTCAAAAATCATCATCAATTCATTTCTGAGCTTCGGTGAAAGTTTACCAGTTTATGAAAGTAAGTTGAATGCTATTGTCAGCAGCACTTCGGCATCAATTGGAATTACAGATCCGTTCTTCACTAATTTTTCTTTCCAGAATATTCTCTCTAAAATAAATTATTCAGCTTTGGTAGGTGGAGTTTTCACTTCAACTTTTTCAGTGATGGGAAATATTCTTTTCATTCTTTTCTTTTTTGTATTTGTTGTTTCCGGACATGATTCACTCTACGAAGTCATAAAAAATCGCTATGTTGAGATTAAGAGTAAGATGAAGATTAAGATGCTGCGAGAAAAGCTGTCAGTTAATGAAAAGGATACTGCGAGCAGCACACCAGTTGATGATAGAATTAATGAGATTAAAAATAATGAAGAGACTAAAATCTCAGAAACATTTAAATCAATTACAGATCAAATTCAGCGTTATGTTGTCACAAAAATAGGAATGAATTTAGGTGCGGGAATAACAATCGGCATCGTACTTTCGATCTTCGGATTAGACTTTGCAATTATCTGGGGTGTGTTTGTGTTCTTGTTTAATTTTATTCCGACAATCGGTTCTGCCATTGCTTTAATTGCCCCGGTTCTAATGGCTTTAATTCAATCTGATTCAATTGGTTATGCTTTACTCATCGCTGCGGTAATTGCCGGGCTGCAAACTGCCTTCTTCAATTTGCTTGAGCCAATGATAATCGGTAAAAGATTAAATTTGAATCCCGTAGTTATTTTATTTTCGGTTTTAATTTGGGGTTACATTTGGGGAATAGTTGGAATGCTTCTGTCTGTTCCGCTTACTGCAATTATTAAAATCGTAATCTCAAATTCTGAATCAAAGAATCTAAAATTCATTTCCGATTTGATGAGCTCGAGCAGGTAATTTTTCAATACAATGTGTCATTACGAGTGAAGCGAAGTAATCTTTCCCTTGAAATGTAAATGATAGATTGCTTCATCTCCTGACACAATCCGGAGACTCGTAATAACTGTTAAGTGGCTTTAAAAGCTATTCCTACTTTTTGTTTGATAAAGCTGAACGTACTTTTGTTTAGGGAAACTTCCGCAAGAATTTCTGTTAGTTTTTCTTTTGTCATTCTTTCAAAATCTTTTTCCAAAGGAGTAATGCAGACTCCACCCAAATCAACTGAAGCAGCGCTTAGCAATATTTTGTTTTCACCCTCAGCAAAATAGTGTGATGAACGATGCTTTTCTCTTAGAAAAACAATAACTCTCCATCCAAATTCTTCTTCATAAGAAGAAATAATATTCATCATCGGTTCTTCGTTGTTTACCGAGAACAAAGAATAAATCTCATAGAAATTACTAAAAGCAGTTGTAAGCATTTCGTTGTTCATGCTTTCAAATGCAATCACTCTTCTTAATCCATCATCAATTGCGCTAACTGTTATTTCATCATTCTCAAAGAGAAATTCGCCGTATTCATTTTTAAGTTGATGAAAGTCGTCTACAATTGGCATAAAGTTTTTTGTACCGGCTTGAAAATGAAAATGATCGGGTGCCGAGGCACCGCACTTTGGACCATTATAAACTATCACATAGTGCCTTGACAAATCTTTAGCCAGCTTAAGCTTGAATGGAAAATTATTTTTTATCTGTTGAGGAATATGTCTTACGTTCGGAATTGTGAAATGTTCGGGAAAAATTGGGTATGGATTACCGAGAATTAAATACTCGTCTTCGCACAAAATTCCTTTTTGTTCTTCAGGTAAATTAGCTGGACACAAAAAGCACTTTCTTTCGTTAATAAATTTTTCATCAACCTTTGCGGCTGTAGAAATATATCTTCCCGGATTGAACTGAATCTTCATTCTGAAACCATCGAATTGAAAATTCTTTGTCCTCACGTTTTTTAGTGATTCATATCCGTCGCCAAGCTGCTTCCAAGTTTTCTTCTGATCTTCCAACAGTCGTTTCGCCGCATTAGCATAATCAGCATCTGCAATCAACTCTTCAATTAACGAATTTTTTATTAGGATATCTTGAAACATATGATTTTGGGATTAAATTAAAATCAGCGGAGAGCAGCCTACCTATCAGCCTCTGGCTGAATCTGCTGCATATGCGTTCTATTGACTATTCTTCCTTTGTCGTGCCAGCATTTCAAAAGTACGAATGCGGTCTTTGTATATGTTATGTACATTCTGCTTTTCGATGGACAACGCTGCATCAGAGTTTCCTTCCCATCTTCGGCAAATGTAAACCGATTCATAAATTCTACCAATTTGAAATTCACGCGACATTGCAAGCACAACAGCATAATCTTCACCGTAACTCACATTGGGAATTTTAATTTCGCGTAGAAGCGGAGTAAAATAAGCGCGCGGTGCGCCGAGTCCGTTTATTCTCAATGCGTTATTTCTTCCATTATCAGGAGTCCATTCTCTATGATCAATTAGACCGGGAGGAATTTCCTTCAGATTAAAATCAGTTAATTGATAAGAGCCAATTACAACTGCACATTTTTCTTTTCTAAAAACATCAACGATTTTCTGTAACGTGTTCTCATCTTTGTAAATGTCATCGCTGTCGAGTTGAACAGCAAACCTTCCGCAGCTTTGGTGATACACTCCTTCATTCCAACATCCGCCAATACCAAGATCAATTCTTTCAGGTACAATATGAATTACCCGGTTATCTTTAGCTGCAAATTCATGTAGGATGCTTGAAGTTCCATCGGTTGAATGATTATCAATAACTATCAGATTAAAATCAAAATTAGTTTTTTGCTTGAGCACTGATTGAACAGCATCGTCAATTGTTTTGGTTCTGTTCTTTACAGGAATAATAACCGAAGCCTCATTTTCAAATTTACCATCATCTGGGTTTATGGATTTAAATTTTGGTTCAAGATATACATTAATTTTCTTTAGATGTTCGGTTACTGCTTTTTCCATTTCAATTTGAACATCTCGGTTCTTTGGATTGACATAATCAAAAAGCTTTTCGCCGGATTTTCGTTCATCTGTTTCAATAGATGAATAAAGAAATTCGGGAATTCTTGTAATAGGATGATGACGGGAAATGGCAAGTCTGAGTGCATATAATCCAGCATACTTTAAGCTCTCCTCAATTCCTTTTGAAGCATTGGTGAAAGCCGTCTTATCAAAAAATAAAATTGGTCCAAAAGAAAAGTCATCACGCACACTTCCAAATTGATAATCAATTACCGGATGAGCTGAAGCAGCGTTGTTCTTTATGTCGTAGTAATCTGAATAGAGGATGCCCGAACCTGTCGATTGGGCCACAGAAATAAATCTTTCTAAGCTGAATTGCCCAAGCTGAATCAAAGTATCTTGAGTTAAAAACAAAATATAGTCTGAGCCAGCTTTAGATTCCATTAGTTTTGTGGTTGAACTGCTGAACAGGGAATCAACACGAAGTACTTCAGCGCCTGGAATATTTGCGGTTAAATTTTCTTGTGAAAGCAGATATATTTTATTAATCAGTTTTGAATTGTTTAAATCACTTATGGTTTTGGTTGTGAAATGGTTTCCTGAAAATGGGAGAAAAACCGTGATAGTAGATGACATCATAATCCTTATAAAAAATTCTTTTGGTAAAATTAAGTATTAGGATATGAACATCAAAAGTTACTTCAACTGTTGAATGGCTTTTTGATAAATATCAACGACTCTATCAGTCAATATTTCAAGATCAAATTGCCCGACCGCTCTCTTTCTTGCAGCATTAGAAAATCTTTTTCTTAATTCAGCGGATTCAATTAACATCGCTATTTTTTTTAGGAGGTCATATGCATTTTTATTTTCAAACAACAGGGATGTTTCATTGTCGGTGGCAATGTCTAAAATTCCTTCTGCATTCGAACAGACAGATGGTTTCCCCATTGCCATAGCTTCTGCTAAAGCTAACCCAAAAGATTCAGCGTGAGAAGGAAAAACAAAAATATCCATTGCTGCCAAAACTTCGGGAATATCGCTTCGGTATCCTGTAATAATTAAATTTTTTAATTGATAATCTAATGCCAGCTTTTTTATTGTATCGGCGTATTTGTTTTCACCACGGCTTGGTTCACCGACAATCATAAATTTTAGCAAATCATGTTTTTTATTCAGTGCATGTGCTGCAAATAAAAATTCTTCATGTCCTTTACCGGGACTGAATCTTCCAACCATTCCAATTAATATTTCATTCTCATCAATCTTAAATTCCTTACGTACTTTTTGTGCATCTGCCTTTTCAGGATTGAAACGATTAATGTCTATTCCATCGTGCAGCAGCAGTACTTTGCTTTCTGGCAGCGGGCATGTGTCAATTAAATTCTTTTGAATAATTGTACTTATGGCTAGAGCATAGGTTAGTCTATTATAAATCCACCTGTGAAGAAAATCTTTTTTTACAATGAATGAACCGACATGTTTCGTTAGCAGTAATGGAATACCACTTTGTAGAATTTTTAATGCGGGAACTAATAACCAAAGATCAAACGATGCTTGTGTGTGAATTAAATTGTATTTGTTGCGATGAATTAGTGAAGTCAATCTTAAAATATCAAAAGGATTGGATAACCAGGATATTTTAAGAGGATGAACTATTAATCCAAGATTATTTGCCTCAATATGAATTCGTGATTCTTTGGCGCATAGAAGTTCAACGGAAATATTTCTTTTCAGTAATTGCTTTACAGCCGTGAGCGTATACATTTCCATGCCGCCCCAGCTTTTTGATAAACATGAATAAAGAATTTTCAAAGTATTTAATATTAGGTTTTAAATTTATAAGACCGATGAAGATTGAAATTTATTGTGCAAACATTTATGTTAATAAATCTTTTTGAGTTCGGCATTCTTGAAGTAATGAAGAAGAATTTCATCGAACTCGTGACCTCGTTCAGCCATAACTGCAGCACCAATTTGGCAAAGCCCAACTCCATGTCCCCACCCCGCACCACAAATTTCAAACTTTTGTGGTATTCCACTTTGAATGTCAGATTTCTCAATTACAATTGCTGAACTGTAAAGATGAGATTTTGATAGAAATTTCCTGATTTCTAATTCCTTACCAACTATCATGGTTTTATCTGTGCCGACAATCTTTAGTTTGGTTAAGCGAGAAGATTTTCCTCTCTCGATGGGAACAAGATCAATTATGCTGCCGAAATCCATTTCACTTTTTGCTTTAATTATTTCAGATAATTCTGCCTGCGTGTATATAATTTTCCATCGAAAAAAATCTGTGGTTTCCTGATCAAAATCTAAAAGAACCTGAGATAATATTTTTTTATCGGTCGTGTTGCAGTAGGAAGCGGGATTTCCTTTAATCCATCTTATGGCATTTCTTTCGTCTGAAAAATCTGTATTGAAATTTTCTGGAGGAAATTTGTAATCATTGATCGTTGTTAGATAATCATATTTTATTGGTTCCCATACATTCTCAAACGATTCCGAGATTCCCCCGCACGATTTTGAATACCGAGCATCACATATTTTATTATCGCTCATAAGCACAATGCCTCGCGTTTGGGTAACAGCATTGCGCGCAATTTCAGTAAATATTTTTGTTACTCCCTGATACCTTTGACAATGATCATCTGCACATACATCAAACAATTCATGATCTTCACGGTCATACCATTTAATATGTTCATCTGCAGATTCGAATGAAGATGTATATTTTAATTTAGCTTTTTTTAACGATTTGGATTTTTCTATCTGAGCAAGAAGCCAGCTCCTCGATACAATGGCATGCGCCTTTAATAATTGCAAAGAAGATTTTGCGCTCATCTCTGAAGATATAACGCTTGTCAGATATCTTTCGATTGGCAGTATGTTTATGATTACAATCTTTTCATTGTCTTTTTTTAGCTTAAGTAAACCTGCAAAGCGTTGTTTTTCTTTTCTTTCCCAGTGGAATTTTACTCCGATGGTTACGTTACGTATTAGAAATGTGTCCGTGGTAATGTCGTTCGGTTCGAGGGTCAATTCGTCTTTAGAGATGATTTTCTCACTAGCAGATTTGCATACTATTTCGCCGCCAATTATTTCGGCAGTAAATCTTCCGTTAATTTTTTTGGTAGTAACGTTTGTGCGGTAATCACCATAAAGTTCAAATGAAACTTTATTGTTGGCTAGTATTCCAACACTGATTAGAGGTTCCGTATAGTGATTTGTCATAATATTCAATCTTGCAAATAAATATTTTTTTTCGATCAAAATATAAGAATTAAAGAAGAGAATAGTTTAGTGCGGATAAATTGTAAGCTGGGGACTATATGATATAAGATTTATTCGATTCTTCTTTGCTCAGAAAAAATATTTTCATATAGAAACACAACCTCCTGTTTTATGCATTAGGTCAGTCTGGTATTGGAAGAAAAATAATTAATTTTTAAAATTTAATTGACTCTTGTATTATTCACGCTGATGCGCGAATTATAGAAATAAAGTGATAAGGTAAAAATCTTTGTATTTGATAAATTGTTACTAAGGTCTGATCACTTAGCATGCAAATCTAAGGATTGCTTTTTTAGATATAAAAGATAATTGTGCACAAAAAATAAACCGTAAAATCTTATCAATCTTTTATTGACCTTAGTAACACTGAGTATCAAATTTAATATAAACCTTATTACCTTAAATAAATTGATACAAAATTTTAAGAACATTACTGTAAAAATTTAACTTTGAGTCAGTCTGAACTGAAAGAAAAGCTTTCAATTTTTTCTAAGAACTCCACTTTTTATTCCAGTTATAAATTTGTGCGGAAAACAGGAAGAGAATAGTTTAGTGCGAATAAAATTGTAAGCTGAAGACTATATGATATAAGATTTATTCGATTCTTCTTTGTTCAGAAAAAATATTTTCATATAGAAATACAACCTCGTCAAGAAGATTTTAATAATTAGTGTAAATCATAAAAACTTGTCCGCCTCAGCCAGACCTGTCCGCCTTTGGATGAGACTGATAAATCTAGCGGATCTGCGCCATCAGTGCATGCTACTCTGTGGTTCTATTGTGCTATGTAAGATGTGATTACTTTGTTAGCAATTCCAATCAAAACTTTTTAACTTTCCTAAAGTTTATATTATAAAATTAAATCCAGAGAATGGTTAATTGAAAAGAAAAAACTCGAAAATTGTTAATATAATTGGCTTTCCAATGGATCTTGGGGCTGACAGACGGGGTGTTGATATGGGACCATCGGCTTTGAGAATTGCAGGCTTACCGGAAAGACTGCAGAATCTCGGTTACAAGATAATTGATGACGGAGATATAATCATTCAAATAAAGGAAAAGCAAAAAGTTGAAAATCCTAAACTCAAATATCTTGATGAAATATTAAAGACATCAAAAATTTTAGCGAAGAAGGTTGAAAAATCACTTTCACAAAATCATTTTCCCCTTTGCATTGGCGGCGATCACTCGATGGCAATCGGAACCATCGCCGGTATTTCATCGTACTGTATAAAAAATAAATTGAAGCTTGGTGTAATTTGGATTGATGCCCATGCCGATATGAATACTGATAAGACATCTCCTTCCGGAAATATTCATGGAATGCCATTAGCTGCAAATCTTGGTTTAGGAAATGAAAAGCTTGTAAACTTTTATGGAGTTACTCCGAAGCTCAAACCGGAAAACACTGCGCTAATTGGAGTAAGAAGCATTGATGAATTTGAAAAGAAGAACATTAAACAAATGAATCTTTCTGTTTATACAATGTCTGATGTTGATAAACTTGGCATTCACAGAATTATTGCGCGTGTGCTGAAGCAATTTCAGGAAAAGGTTGATCATATTCATGTTAGTTTTGATTTGGATAGTGTTGATCCTGCTCTGGCTCCTGGAGTTGGGACACCAGTTCCGGGCGGCTTAAATTTCCGTGAATCTCATTTGCTGATGGAATCAATCGCAGAATGCGGCTGTATGTCTTCACTCGAAGTAACTGAAGTGAATCCCATTTTGGATGATAAAAATAAAAGTGCACAATTTGCCGCCGAGCTAATTGCTTCAAGCATGGGGCAGAGGATACTTTAAAATCACTTGCTAAATCGTGGGTGACTCCGGACATTCATTGTTCTTTGTTCGATATTCGATATTTCCTAAAATGATGAATAATGAATAGCTCTCCGCCTCTAACGAAGGAATATCTAAGCCCGAAACTTTTAGCAGTCAACCCGGATTGCTTTTCCCAACTTTGGTGTGGATGGACATCAAATAAATTTAGAATTACTTATCTTTGAATCGCTTAATTTTAATCAATAATAATTCAAAATTCATCTTATAGCTCGTGTTTAAGAATCACTCAATAATAGCTTACCTATTAGTTTTCCTTGTGCTGACAATTCTGCTTAAGATAGTCGGGATAATTAACATCGGTTATACGGAATTGGCTGGATATGTGCTCATCTTTTATGGGATTGGTACCGTCTATGTTTCGATGGGTAAGAATAGAAAAAAACTATTGTTCATTGGAGCCGTATTATTTTTAGTTGGAGTTGAACTGGTTATAACGAGCAACTATGATTTTCTCAAACTATCAAACATCGTTCTGCCATCTATCTTTTTTATTCTCGG
>Ga0209431_10002127_pt1 | contig 16149 bp, 17 predicted proteins | sample RifCSP13_3_FD_184021 | JGI IMG/M metagenome (GOLD analysis project Ga0209431, IMG submission 184021) | Soil microbial communities from Rifle, Colorado - Rifle CSP2_sed 13_3 (SPAdes) (version 2) | ecosystem: Environmental > Terrestrial > Deep subsurface > Rock core/Sediment | place: Rifle...
ATACCATAAAAGACCGCAAAAATAAAGAACAAATCGACCATTTTAAATAATTATTTCAACGTGTTAGGGTTTCCGGATGGAAACTAAATAGATAATCTCAAGAAAGTCAGACATCCAGAGGGCGTGGAATCCTCCGCTGAAATCCGCTTCTTGAAATTTTGAAAAAAGAGAATTACAGATATTTTTGATTCGATCAGCGGCACCTTTATTTAGTGATAAGGCCAGCTTTATTGCCAGACGCCACGCTTCCTTCCCGCCGCTTAACAGATTGTCAATATCAAGAGGAAATTGCTGATAGGAATCTATTGCACATAAAGCATATTCCACCTTTCGTGGTTTCTTCACAAGCCAGAGAAGGTCTGCAATACGGGCTTTTAATCGGAAATCATCTAATTCTGGCAAGATAGTTTCAAAGAAAGAAATATCAGACTCGCTAAAACCCTCAAGATTTGCAGAGCGTTTGCCCAGAACCTCCCATCCATAGCTAAATGGTTCATTAACACTTTCCGGCCTCAGCATCATTGAACAAACATCTGCAATAAGCCATAGAACTTTACCTTTTGCATATTCCTCATCTGTCATAGCGGTGCGAGCGGCTTTAGAAAAAGACTCCCAGTAATCAGAATAACGACTTTTATCTGCCACATTATTGACAACTTCAAGCCAGCCAGAATTACGGAAGTCGTCAAGTGTAACAACCAAATCTGTCGGAAATCGTTCCATGTTCAATTTTTACATATCCTTTCTACCAGTGTAAAGTGTTAAAGTAACATCGGGGACTGTTGAAAAACCTCGTTATCACCCTTCAAAAAAACAGATGTTCGTGGTGCGCCTGCGAACCACTAAAAAGACTTTTTCAACAGCCCAAGTGTCCCTTATTCTCTTCTGTTTACTCATTATGTCAATATTCCTTGCCAAGTTCTTCAAGCCGAACTTCAATGGCCACCCGGTCAAGAGCATACTTACGCATAAAACCATGTAGCGTAAGATTTCTTTTCCTCGCATTGCACTCGGAGCATACATACACCATATTTCGTGGTACAGACCTCCCGCCTTTTGAGACGGGATAGATATGGTCAGCATGCGGGTTAGAGTCGAGAGGGCCTCCACAATATGGGCACCAAGGCTGACGTGTAAGATTGCGCTTCACAGAGGAACCAACCTTTCTAGTTTCGTTAGAATTGGCGGCGGCGGCACGCAGCTCCACCAATGAGTCCTTCTTGCGCTGCTTACGCTCAATTGCTTCTTCGAATTTTGAGGCCCAAGACCGTGCCGAATCAAATTTAGTTACTAATGAAGTCGTATTTCTTTGGAGCCTTTCTAACTCACGTTTACGATTTTGCAGAGAATAGCGTTGCGTTTCCAAGGATGAAATTTCAGATTTGACTTGAAGAGGCTGCTCAGTGAGGCTGAATATTTTTGCAAGAAGCCCTTTCTTTGGTTGCTTTATTTCAAGAAGATTAGATATCTTTTTATCAATTTCCACAAGGTTGTTGCGTATTGAATGAAGTTGTGATGGCATCATGTGGATTTTCTGTTGGTACTCGGCTATTGACGACTCCAGCGCCACAATGCGCGCCTGAATCTCAGCCAGATGCTTTTGAAGTGTCTCTAAAGACGCTGTTTTAAGGTTTAAGCTATTTTTTCGTCGTTTGAATGCCATTAGGATGAATCTCAACGAATTAGAGTTACACCATACCGAATTTCCAAATTCTGCTGCCTATCTCTTCCTGCGTAAGCTCACCTTGCTTTAATGCCCATCTCCCAAGGGAAATAAGCATCTCCCTACCTGGATACTTCATCAAACGCAGGTCGGTTGCGTTGACTTGGGTATGGCCGCTGAACCTCAGTTCAACCTTTCATTGGCGGTTAAGTCCCGTCCCTCAATCAGAGCTCTCAATCTGCGCCTTCAATTCCTCTTTGCTCGGCAGATAGAGTTGATATTTCCCGGCAAAAATCTGGTCATTATTTTCCGGCAGTGTTATCTCCACCAGCGCTTTATTCCTGTCCTTGCAGAGAATAATGCCTATGGTCCTGTTTTCATCAGCGGCCTTCACGAAACGGTCGTAGTAGTTGACATACATCTGCATCTGACCGAGGTCCTGGTGTTTCAACTTGCCGATCTTCAGGTCTACCAGCACAAAGCAGCGCAGGAGGCGGTTATAGAAGACCAGATCGACAAAATAATGTTCTTCGTCAAATGTGAAGCGTACCTGTCGACCTGCAAACAGGAACCCCTTGCCCAGTTCAAGCATGAAGTGTTCTATTCGATTGATGATGGCGGTTTCAAGATCGTTTTCGGAGAAGGCGCTCTCCTCCTTTAGGCCGAGAAACTCCAGCACATAAGGCTCTTTGATGACATCAGCCGCAACCTCAATGACGTGCCCTTTGCGGCTCAAATCTTTGACCTTGCCTTTGTTTCGGCTAAGAGACAGGCGCTCGTAAAGCGCCGAGTTGAATTGCCGCTCCAGTTCCCTGACCGACCAGTTTTGGGAAGCGGTCTCAATCTCATAAAACCGCCTCTCATCATCGTTTCCAACCCGCATCAAGAGCAGATAGTGAGTCCAGGAAAGCCTGAAAGGAGGCTCAGAGGGATTACCCGTCATATTGTCAACCTGAGATTTGGCAATCACTGATTGCCAAATCTTCCGGTCCTGATAGGTGAGATAAAACTGCCTGAACGCCCGGATATTCCGCTCTGAGAATCCTTTCCCGAATTCGGCGGTTAACTGCCTGGATAAGTTTTTCAGGGTTTCTTCGGCATAGCCGGCACGAACTTTTCCCTGCTGTTCGTCTTCTACGATTATTCTGCCGATTTCAAAGTATGTCAGGACCATCGTGGTGTTGACGGTCTTGACGACTGATTTGCGCGCCTCGTTGAGAAGCGTTTTTATTCTGCCGTATAAATCATTTCCCTGAACTTGTTTTATATTCATTTCATTACCACCAACATCCTACAATTGCGCTGAACCGGCGGAAACATTCGGTTCAACAACAAGCATTCAGATAAAATATCTGCAACGCTTGATTTGACTGCCTCTGCTCCATATATAGTTTTTCATAACGCCCCCTGGTTCCACCCCTCCTATTTCGCTTAGAAGCGCCTACTTCTGGTAGGAGGGGTGGCCAAAGGGCGGGGTGGTAATCAGGGTTATCAAACCACCCCTGCCCCTCCTTATCCAAGGAGGGGAGCCTATACTTAAACCTCCCCTCTTAGGTTAAGAGGGGATTGAGGGGAGTTACTCAGCAGCCGATTATAATACATAGACGTTTTTGATTTAATCACCGCCTACTATCAAAGTCAAGCAATTAAAGAGGATAAAGTTCTTGCAACGGGTAGTGTTTTGGGACAGACGGGATGCGGCGGATACAAGGTTTTTGTAAAGGCCGAGACCTCATGGGAAACCCTCTTCTTTCTTGACACTACCGGAAAATTTTGTTACGGTCAGGCCTATAATCGTGAACTATAAACTGAAATCGTAAGGAGTTAACCATGAACACATCCAGATCCCAGTCCTTATTTACTGAAGCGCAAAAACTTATCCCTGGAGGCGTCAACTCCCCTGTCAGGGCTTTCAAGTCTGTTGGAGGAAACCCGCTATTTATATCAAAGGCAAAGGGTTCTAAGATTTATGATGCCGATGGGAATGAGTTTATAGACTATGTCGGTTCATGGGGGCCTATGATAGTTGGTCACGCCCATCCGAAGGTTAATGAGGCCCTTAAAAAGGCTATTGACAACGGGACGAGTTATGGGGCGCCAACTGAACTTGAGGTCACCCTGGCAAAGATGGTGATAGATGCTGTACCTTCCATAGAGATGGTGAGATTCGTTAACTCCGGGACAGAGGCCACCATGAGCGCCATAAGGCTTGCCAGGGGATACACGGGAAGGGACAAGATAATAAAGTTTGAGGGTTGCTACCACGGTCATGCCGATTATCTGCTGGTGAAGGCTGGTTCTGGGGTAGCTACACTGGGTCTTCCAGATTCACCGGGCGTCCCCGCTGACTTTGCAAAGCATACATTGACAGCTACTTTTAATGACGTTAACTCGGTTAAAGCGCTCCTTGAGGCCAATAGCGGCCAAGTTGCCTGTATAATAGTTGAGCCAGTCGTCGGAAACGCAGGATGTATTCCTCCGAAAGAAGGTTTCCACGAGGGACTGAGGAGGCTCTGCACCGAGCACGGTGCATTGCTCATATTCGATGAGGTCATGACAGGGTTCAGGGTTGCTTTTGGCGGCGCTCAGGCGAGATACAACATTAAGCCTGATCTTACCTGCTTGGGAAAGGTCATAGGCGGAGGCCTTCCGGTCGGAGCTTATGGCGGAAGAAAAGATATAATGCAGAAGATAGCACCGGCAGGCCCCATATACCAGGCTGGGACCCTCTCAGGGAACCCGTTGGCTATGACTGCCGGGATCGAAACGCTAAAGATACTCAAAGAGCCAGGTGTTTATGACAAGCTTGAGGAGACCTCAAGATATCTTTGCGATGAGCTAAGCAAGCTTGCAAAGAAACATAACCAGCCATCCACCTTAAATAGGGTAGGGGCCATGTTTACCTCCTTCTTTAGCTCTCAGGAGGTCCGTGACTGGAATACAGCCAAGACCTCCGATACTGCCAAGTTTGGCAGATTCTTCATGGGGATGCTTGAAAGAGGAATTTACCTGGCGCCGTCCCAGTTTGAGGCTGCATTTACCTCACTGGCCCACTCCAAGGAGGATGTTGAAAAGACCTTGAAGGCAGCTGATGAGGTAATGACTGGACTGTAAAGGCATGTAATACCAATTCGCATTCAAATAAAGACTTTTGAATGCTCAGGTATAATACCCATCCGGGTATAAATACAAAGTAAGCTTTCATTAGGCTCAATAGTAGATGTTTGAAAGCAACTTGGTATAAAAATTAATTGACAATTCACCTCTCTCCATGCTATTAAAGTGCGTTATCTTTTGGGTGCATTTTTTGGGTGAGGACAGAAAAGAGCTTTTCAGGCTGGTGTCTAAGTTCAGCACCGTAGGCCTTGAAATGGGTTTTTCGGTGGTTATCGGGTTGCTTATGGGGATATACCTCGACAGGTACCTGAAGACCGATCCATGGATGACCATTGTTTTTTTGCTCTTTGGAGTTATAGCAGCTTTCAGAGTAATAATTAGAGTTGCAAAAGAAAGCCGGCAGGAAGAGTGACGGCTTTTCAAATAATGATTAAATTGCCGTTTGAAATAACCTGCGTGGTTTTAATTTTTGCGGCATCCTTGGCAGGCCTGTTTATATTTGGTTCTTATAATATATTTATAGGGATCTGGGCTGGCGGACTTATCGGGATTATTAACTTCAAGTGGCTCGGCAGCATAGTAAAAGGGGCATTTTCAGAAGGCAGTGCAGCACGGTATACAATAAAATACCTGCTGAAGCTTTTTTTTGTGATTACTGTTTCGGCATTTTTGATCTACGCCAGGCTGGCAGACCCACTGGCCTTCCTGGTTGGTTTTACAATAATAGTTTTTACCGTCTCCCTCCAAGGGGCTGATTTTACAAACAGGAGCAAATAGGGATTATGGAACACGGATTTAACTGGTTCTCATTAGTGCCGATACCCTTTTTTCATGAGTATCCTTATGTTCCCTTTGGGATCGTAATATTCTTGGTGCTCTCGGTTATGGCCTTATCCGTTTCACGTAAGATGGCCACCCCTGGAAACTACCTGGTTCCAGAAAAAACCCTTACTCTCAGGAATACCTTTGAAATGGTTGTAGAAGCCATTCTGGGATTGATACATGACACCATGGGAGAGCATGGAAAGTATTTCCTGCCGCTACTTGGCACCCTGGCATTCTTTATATTCTTTTCCAACATATCAGGCCAGATACCGGGATTTGTGCCTCCCACGAGCAATTTAAACACAACCGCTGCATGCGCCCTGATAGTTTTCTTCACTACCCATATATATGGGTTCAAGGCTAACGGCATGAAATATCTTAAGCATTTTCTTGGCCCGGTTTGGTGGCTGTCTCCTCTTATGTTGCCGATAGAGATAATCGGCCATCTTGCAAGGCCATTATCCCTCTCCATGAGGCTTTTTGGCAATATCTTCGGAGACCATACAGTGCTGGCTGTTTTTATGTTGCTGGTTCCGCTGATAGTCCCTCTCCCGATGTTGCTCCTCGGGATATTTGTTGCTATTGTGCAGACATTTGTTTTTATGCTGTTAAGCATGATTTATATTGGCGGGGCTATAGAGCACCATGAAGAGGAACACCATTAAAACCGGTAAATAGTGGTTAGTTGTTAGCTAAAAGCTAAATTTTAAAAATACATTTTTTTATGAAAGGGGTGATTTCAGTGAAGAAAGGTTTTGTATCATTATTGGCAGTTATGGCTATGATGCTCTTGGCAGCTCCATTGGCCATGGCGGCAGAGGGAGCAGGTCTTGGTGACAACGTAAAGTTTGCGGTAGCTCTGTCCAGCGGTCTTGCCATAGGGATAGCAGCTTTAGGCGGTGCCCTTGCTCAGGGGAAGGCAACAGCAGCTGGTCTTGAAGGCATCGCCAGGAACCCGGGCGCGGCAGGTAAGATCATGACACCGATGATTATCGGTCTTGCCATGATAGAGTCACTGGTTATATATGCTCTCGTTATCGCATTTATGCTCTACTTCAAGCTGTAATTTCAAGAAAGAACCTGTAAACTAAAAAAAGGGCGGGAGATTTCCGCCCTTTTTTCATTTTGCCTCCGCTAAGCATTACTTTACGCTAAAAAAGCATTAAGCCACAGACTTTCACGGACTATATCAATCAGATAAACAACTTACAATCAACAATAGGTTAACCTTTCTGGTGAATTTAAATATAGGCTATATCTCTCATGTTGTTGCTTTTGTCTGTGTTCGTCCGTGGCCAACTTCCGTTTTTAGGTTTATTTATCTTCAACTGCCAGTATCATCAGTGCATTAACTGCTGCTGCCGTGATGGTGCTTCCTCCTTTAGTTCCTTTGTTTGTAATATAGTTAAGGTCACTGGCAGCAAGGGCCTCTTTTGAATCAGCGGCCCCCACAAATCCGACAGGCATGCCGACCACAAGGGCTGGCCTTATCCCTTCCTCTTTAGAAAGTCTGATCAACTCGTATAAGGCCGTTGGCGCATTTCCTATGGCCACGATCCCGCCGTTTGTCCTCTCTTTACCCTTCTGCATTGCAATGGTCGCCCTTGTAACACCTTTCTGCTTCGCCTCTTTTATGACATCCTCGTCTGAGATGTGGCAGAATACTTCGATACCGAGCTTGCTCTTGTAACTCTTTAATATACCGGACATCACCATGTCCACGTCAGTCACAATGGAGCATCCCTTTTTCAGGGCCTCAACTCCTGCCTCCACTGCTCCTTTGCTGAACCGCATTGAACTGGCGTATTCAAAATCGGTTGTAGTATGGATGACCCTGCGTACTACCGGATATTCAAGTTCCCCCAGATTATAACCTCTCAGCACTTCATCAATGATCCGAAAAGACTCCTTTTCTATCCCCTCTGGAGGAAAGTTCCTGCGAACCGATGACTGCTGACCGGTCACTGCCTTTGAAATTCGCTTAACTGCAATCTCTGCCAGCTTAGGGTCTTCTCCGAGGGGTTCTGTCATAATCATCTCAACATTCGGGTATTTCTTTTTTGCTTCTTCCATCTCCGCCGGCAGATCTTTTGATACATGAGCACCCATGTACAGGAAGTATGGCATGAAGATAATCCTTTCCACCCCGTCATCGATGCACTGCCTGACTCCGGTTTGAATGTCCGGTTTGCCAAACTCCATAAACGCCGCCTTCACCAGTTCATATCCTCCTGCCAGCTTGACCATCACTGCGGTCCTTTCAAGAGACTCATTGGCCTCCTTGCGGGGACTGCCGTGACCAAGTAGTAATATTGCTGTTTTCAATTAAATCTCCTTTTTTGAACCGCAGAGGCGCAGAGACACAGAGAAAATCAAAAGCGTTTTGTCCACAGATTACGCAGATTGCACAGATTTAACATCCTTGCTTAGAAGCGCCTACTTTTGTTAATCTGTGTTAATCTGTGGATATATAGCTCTTCTCCGCGCCTCGGCGTCTCAGCGGTAATTTGTTTTACGCCTTTCCGCCTGCCTGCAAATCTTCCACAAAATATTTATTCCCGTTATCCAGGGCGCAGAAGGATCCGCACATGGTGCAGGTGTCATCTTTTTCCGGTGTCCTGGATGCCCTTATCTTCCTTGCCTCACCGCCAAACAGTCCGAGGGAGAACTGCTCATTCCAATGTCTCTCTCGCCTTGCCTTGGACATGGCCATTTCCCTATCGCGTCTGTCCTTGTATTTTGATAGGTCGCCGATATGGGCGGCTAGCCTGGTGGCCCTCACACCTTCCCTTACGTCGGCCTCATTTGGCAATGCTATATGCTCGGCTGGCGTAATATAACAGATCAGGTCAGCCCCGAACCTGGCTGATGACGCGGCACCTATGGCTGCTGTTATGTGGTCGTAACCTGCTCCTATATCCGTAGGCAGTGGTCCCAGCATATAGTAAGGCGCATCGTTGGACATCCTCTTCTGGAGTATTATATTGGCCTCGATCTCATCCAGTGGGATGTGTCCCGGCCCTTCCACCATCATCTGGCATCCCATCTGCTGGCCTATATCTGACAGTTCGCAGTTAATGACAAGCTCCTGTATCTGTGCCCTGTCGGAGGAGTCATGGATGGCGCCTGCACGAAGGCCGTTGCCAAGGCTCAAGACCACATCGTACTTCTTCAGTATCTCCACGACCCTGTCGAACTTCTCGTAGAGCGGGTTTTCCTTGTTGTTTGCAAGCATCCACCCCACCATGGAAGCCCCTCCCTTTGAAACCAGGCCGCCGTAGCGGTATCCCTGTTTTCTGAGCCTCTCGATGGTGTAGAGATTTATACCGCAGTGGATGGCCATGAAGGCTATTCCATCCTCGCACTGCCTCTCAATCACATCAAAGAGCATCTCCTCTGTGAGCTTGTTCGGATCATGGTGCTTCTTGGAGGCCTCGCAGAATGCCTGGTAGAGTGGCACCGTTCCAACCGGGAGATTAGTGGACTTTAAAACCTCCCGCCTGATCAGGTTCAGGTCTCCGCCCACAGAAAGCTCCATGAGCGTGTCCGCCCCTTCATCCTCTGCTATCTTTGCCTTCCTGCACTCCGCATCGATGTCCACGATGTCGGATGATGTTCCGATGCTGGCGTTGACCTTAGTCCTGAGCCCTTTTCCAATGCCTACTATCTTGCTCTTCCTGTTTGTGTTGTTGGGGATAACTATCTTCCCGGCTGCAATCATATCGCGGACATACTCATCCGCAATCCCCTCTTCATGGGCCACGGCTATCATCTCTTTGGTGATGATACCCTTTCTTGCAAATTCAATCTGTGTTGACATTCAACCCCCTATTTATTTTTACTGATTATCCGCAGATTACACAGATTCCACTGACTCAACATCATGATGATTTTAATCTGTGTAATCGGTGAAATCTGTGGACATATTTGTAGTTAAAAAAGATTCTTTATAACTCTCTTTGCCCATTCTATATTGCTTCCGAAATGCAAATGCACATAGGACGCAAGGGTGTTTTTATAAAGATACCCTTCCATCCATGTCTCAGCACTCCCCGGCTTATTGACCCTGTAAACCCTCTTTATGGTTTCAGGCATTTCGTCTATTTCGGAATAATGAAATTCATGCCCTCTTATCCTGGAGCCTTTTGTAGCCAAAGGGTTATCTCCGATGGCCTCTACTTCAACATACCCAAGGGCCTTGCGCCTCTTGAGCATCTTTGCCTTGGTTGGAAATATCCCGGCCATCCTGTGAAACTCGCCATCAAAATCAACAATCCCCTCCGTCAGGTACATGAAGCCGCCGCATTCGGCATATATTTTACCGCCTGATTCAGCGAAGTTTTTGATCGAATCCATCATAGACCGGTTGGCAGACAGCCTTTCTGCATGGACTTCAGGATATCCGCCTCCAATATATAGACCCGTGATTCCTTCAGGAAGCGCCTTATCTGCAAGGGGACTGAAGAAGACCAGCTCAGCGCCAAGGTCTTGAAGGATGTCGAAGTTGTCCTCATAATAGAATGAAAAGGCCTGGTCACGGGCAACAGCGATCTTTACCCCATCCTCACCCTGACCCTCTCCCTGAGGGCGAGGGGAAACTCCCGCCCCTTCAAGGGGAGGGTTGGGGAGGGGATGGGGTCGTTCAGCAATCGTCAACAGCACATCCAGATTCACATTTTTTTCAACCACATCCGCCAATCTGTCTATAAACTCCTGCGAAAAACCATCCTCCGCAGTTACAAGCCCAAGATGCCTCTCAGGCATAGACAAAGCCTCATCCCTTGGAATAAAACCCAGCACTTTGGTCTTGCAATTGGACTCTACGGCCTCCCTGAGCATATTCATATGTCTTTCGCTTCCGACCCTGTTGAATATCACTCCTGCTAAATTTACATACTTATCAAAGTTCTCAAACCCAGAGACCAATGCCGCTGCGCTCCTAGCCATGCTCCTGGCATCAACCACAAGTATCACAGGAGAGCCTGTCCATTTAGCTATCTGGGCGCTGCTTCCATCCTCTGACTTCCCGTTAACACCATCGAAGAGTCCCATGACCCCTTCAATGACAGATATGTCAGACCCATTACTGCTTTTTTCAAAGGACGAGACCACATAATCCTTTGAAAGCATCCATCCGTCAAGGTTCCTCGATGCCCTGCCGCATACAGCCGTATGATGCCCAGGGTCAATAAAATCCGGCCCTACCTTGAACGGCTGGACAATCCGGCCCCTCTTGCGCAAGGCTGCCATGATGCCGAGAGAAATTGTTGTTTTGCCGGAGCCGCTGGATGGCGCTGCAATGAGTATTGATTTCAATTTAAGAACCCTGATTTAACCACGGGGAGCACGGGGAAAAATTATGTAAAAGTCGTCATTCCGGCAATCTTCAAGCCGGGATATATGATTTTAATATACTGGATTCCCGCTAAAACCATGCGGGAATGACATTTTGTGCGACTTCGCTTTTGGGTTTCCCCCGTGTCCCCCGTGGTTCAAATGTATTTAATTCTTCATCCCCTGAATCGGAGCCGGGATCCTTCCGCCCCGGTCTATGAATTCCTTTGAACTGAGCCTGCTCACTGGAATTATAGGCGCCTCTCCAAGAAGCCCTCCGAAGTAGACCATGTCTCCGACCTTCTTCCCTGGAACCGGGATTACTCTGACTGCCGTGGTCTTGTTATTAATGACGCCAATGGCTGCCTCATCGGCAATAATGGCCGAGATAGTCTCTGCGGATGTGTCCCCAGGGATGGCTATCATATCCAGACCTACAGAGCAGACAGCTGTCATGGCCTCCAGCTTTTCTATAGAAAGGACTCCTTCCCTTGCGGCCCTTATCATCCCCTGGTCTTCGCTTACAGGTATAAAAGCGCCCGAAAGTCCGCCTACATAAGAAGAGGCAAAAGCCCCGCCTTTTTTCATGGCGTCGTTCAGAAGGGCCAGGGCAGCAGTAGTTCCAGGCGCACCAACCCTTTCAAGGCCCATGGCCTCCAGTATCTCTGCCACGGAATCTCCTTCGGCAGGCGTTGGAGCCAGGGAAACATCGAGAATTCCAAATTCTACATTTAGACGTTTTGAGATTTCACGTCCTACCAGCTCGCCCATTCTTGTGATCTTGAAACCCACCTTCTTTATTATCTCCGAAATCTCTCCCAGATCCTTCCCTTTGGCATCTTTCACTGCCGCCCGGACGACTCCCGGGCCGCTGACCCCGACATTTACCACGCATTCGGGCTCACCCACTCCGTGGAATGCCCCAGCCATGAAAGGGTTGTCATCAACGGCATTGGCAAATACTACCAGCTTTGCACAGGCAAGGCCGCCTTTGTCGGCAGTCAGTTCTGCTGCCTTTTTTATAACCTGCCCCATCTTTTTTACAGCATCCATATTTATTCCAGCCCTGGTGGATGCGACGTTTACCGATGAGCAGACCCTCTCAGTTATTGCAAGGGCTTCAGGGATTGCCTCTATCAGGGCCAGGTCCTGGGCTGTAAAACCTTTCTGTACCAGTGAGGAAAATCCTCCGATAAAGTTCACGCCAACCCTCTTTGCAGCCTCGTCAAGACACTTTGCAATATAAATGAAGTCGTCCTTGTGCCCGCCTGCAACGACAAGGGAGATAGGGGTAATTGCAATTCTGGTATTGACTATCGGGATGCCATAGTCCAACTCAATCCCCTTTGCCGTCTCGCGGAGCTTCCCAGCCAGGCGTTCTATCTTGGCGAGAACCTTCTCCCCTACTACTTTGACATCGGAGTGGGAGCAATCCAAAAGGGAAATCCCCATAGTCACGGTTCGGACATCCAGGGACTCGTGCTCGATCATCTGTATGGTTTCTAAAATTTCTTCAGGCGAAATGGTCATTGTGCCTCCTGTAAGGGCGGGGTCACCCCGCCCCTACATTAAATTCTGTGCATATATTTAAATATCTCTTCATGCTGGGCATGTATCTTAAGTCCCAGCTCCTTCCCCTTCTCCTCCAGCACCTTCTTTAAGTTGCCGAAGTCAATGGCGGCCTTTGTTATATCCGTAAGCATGGTCATGGCAAAGATATCTCCCCCCATGACCTTCTGGTTGATGTCCAGGATGTTCACATTCTGCTTCGAAAGAAGGCCTGCCACATCAGCCACTATGCCGACCCTGTCAGGGCCGATAACTGTTACCACTACTCGCGATTCGCTCATAATACCTCCTGTTTAACAGGGCGCATGCAATACGCCCCTACAAAATTCCATTCACCAGCCTTACTAGCGCCGTGTTATCGTAAAAATCGATAATATTCAGGCAGCCGTAATCTTGCTCAAGCCTGAAGAAGTTTTCAAGCGGGAGATTAAGGGCCTGGCAGAGGATGACACGGTTCACTCCGCCGTGGGCAACAATTACTGCATTTTCACCCCTGTGCCTTGAAACAATCTCGTTCAGTGCGGGGATAACCCTTGCTGCCACATCCCGAAGAGATTCTCCACCTTCTTTTATCCTATAATTAACCAAGTCTTCAAACCTGACATGGGACTCATCGGGAAAGCGTTCATGGACCTCATTGAAGGTAAGACCTTCCCACCTTCCCGCTGCGACCTCCTTTAGCCTCGCATCAGCTACAGGGGATATCCCGTGTTTATCTGCTATGGCCGAAGCCCCCCGCATTGTCCTGACAAGGTCGCTCGAATATATACCGTTAATCGATTCAGTGGCGAGCCTGCCTGCCACCAACTTCATCTGAGACAGGCCGAGGTCTGACAGGTCAACGTCTATGTGGCCGTTATAACGGAATTCTCCCTTATGGTTGGTAACCTCACCGTGTCTGACGAGAAAAAGCCTTGTTGCCCTGTTTTCCATACCCAACCTATACCTTAGCGATGCAGATCATTAACATAAGCAGTTCGCTTAACTCCCCGCCAAACCCCAACAGATCGCCGGTTATTCCACCTAACTTATTCTTGAAATATCTTTTCATCCCGACTCCAAACAACAGTGTAAAAAAGATGATCAACAGGCCGATATAGTTGAGTGTAAACCATGATATAACAACTGTAATGAGGGTGGCAATAACAACCTCCTTTTTTTTTACGTATTTTGTAAAAGGTTTTCCAAGGCCTGCCCCTTCCCTGGCGTATCTTGAACCATAAACCATGATCACTTCTGTCCATCTTCCGATCACCGGCATAAGGATGAGGCTTCCAATCCTTTCATCTCCGCTTAGAGACCCTATGGCGGCATATTTCAGGAGGAGGAGGAGAACGAGGGTCACAACCCCTATCGCCCCAATGGTGCTCTCCTTCATTATCTTAAGGGCATGCTCTCTGTCCCTCCCGCCAACCAGGCCATCCACTGTGTCAACAAGTCCGTCAAGATGGAAACCGCCGTACATGGCAATATAGGAGACCAGAAGGAGGGCGGAAGAAAAGTTGGCTGGAAAGAGCCTTGAATATGCTATATCAAGAGCTGCTATAAAGAGGCCAAGGACAAGGCCGACAAGGGGAAAGGACGCCATGCTCTTTCCCAGGGATTCCGAAGTTACCTCCACATTCCTTTTTATGGGGATTATGGTAAGAAACTGCCATGCTGTTATGAACTGTTTCAAATGCAAAGCCTTTTTTACCGCAGAGGCGCAGAGAAAATCTTTGTTAAATATTTCGCCGCGTCTCAGCGGTTAATTATTAATTATGACTCTCCGAAACCCCTGCATCCGCAAAGGTGGCCATCTCCGTCATTATCTTCACGCCGCATTCGATTAACGAAATACCTATAGCCGCCCCGGTCCCTTCTCCAAGCCTGAAGTTCAGGTCAACAAAGGGCTTCTGTCCTATCCAGTCCAGCATCACCTGATGCCCTGCCTCTACCGACTTATGGGCCATGAAGATGTAGTCCTTTATCTTTGGTTCAAGCTCTATAGCTATCAACGCACCGGCAGTGGAGATGAATCCGTCAACCACGACAGGCATGCGGTTTGCCGCCCCTCCGATTATCAATCCAGCGATACCAGCTATCTCAAGACCGCCGACCTTGGCGAGGACATCGAGGGCGTCCTTTGAGTTTGGCTTGTTAATATCCAAAGCCTTTTTTATTACTGACACCTTTTTATCGAAAGATTTGTCGTCTATCCCGGTTCCACGCCCTGTAACCGTTTCTACAGGCTTCCCGGTTATGGCCGCTACTATTGCGGATGACGGGGTGGTGTTGGCTATTCCCATGTCGCCAGTTCCGAAGATATCGTAACCCTTTACTGCATATTCATTTGCGATTTCGATCCCGACTTCAAGGGCCTTCACAGCCTCTTCTCTGGTCATGGCAGGTCCCTTTACCATGTTGTTTGTGCCGTGTTTAACCTTTCTCTTTATAAACTCATTGCTCCCGTGAAGCTCTTCTGTGAACTCGTAGTCAACCCCAATGTCAATTACGACAACGTCCGCGCCGACATGGCGTGCTATCACATTTATCCCCGCACCCCCGCGGATAAAATTTAAGACCATCTGCGGAGTAACCTCCTTTGGGAATGCCGAGACCCCTTCATCAGCCACGCCGTGGTCACCTGCAAACGTAAAGACCGCCTTCTTCCCAACCTTCGGGGTCAGGTCCTCCTTTATGGCAGAATACCGCCTGGCAAACTCCTCCAGCCTTCCGAGGGAACCCTGGGGCTTGGTTAGCATGTCAAGCTTGGTCTGGGCCTTGTCGTAAAATAACGAGTCGACAGGTTGAATCCTTTTCAGTGTTTGTTCTAGTAAAGACATTATAAGACCTCCAAAAGATATTTTCACCGCTGAGGCGCAGAGGCACAGAGAAGACCTTAAAATCTCCTTTGTTTTTCTCCGCGTCTCTGCGGTAAATTGTTTTACTTTAATCTCATCGGTATTCCAGATACAACAAAATACGCCTCATCAGCCGCCTTGGCGAATAGCTGATTTGCCGTTCCTGCCAGGTCACGGAACTGCCGTGCAAGTTGATTATCCGGGACAATCCCAAGACCGACCTCATTGGACACAACAATGACAGTTGAGCCGGAGGTATTGCAGGCGGAGATCAGGGAATTGATCTCTGGTAGAGGCACAGCGCGCAGTGCCTCTACATTATATTCATGCATCAGATTTGAAACCCACAGAGTCAGGCAGTCAAACAGGATGACATCGTATCTCACTTTTAACTCTTCAATCTTCTCAGCAACCTTTAGAGACTCTTCTATACAATCCCAGTCGTTTCCGCGCTCTGCCTTGTGCCTTGCAATCCTCTCCTCCATCTCAGAATCAAGGGCCTGCGCTGTTGCCAGGTAACACTTTCTCTTGCCCATGGAGTTCGCAAGATTCAAGGCAAAGGCGCTCTTTCCAGAACGGGCCCCGCCGGTGATGAAGATCAGCTTAGCCGGGGACAGTCCCGATTCTACGACTTCGTTACACTCCGTCCGTAAATCTGGGACAGTCCCCTCTCTGACCCCTGACCCCTGTTTTTTAGTACTCAATCCCCTTCCTCGCCGTCACCCCTTTTTCATATGGGTGCTTCTGCATATTCATCTCTGTGACGTAATCGGCCATCTCAACAAGCCTATCATGGGC
>Ga0209431_10002131_pt1 | contig 16127 bp, 9 predicted proteins | sample RifCSP13_3_FD_184021 | JGI IMG/M metagenome (GOLD analysis project Ga0209431, IMG submission 184021) | Soil microbial communities from Rifle, Colorado - Rifle CSP2_sed 13_3 (SPAdes) (version 2) | ecosystem: Environmental > Terrestrial > Deep subsurface > Rock core/Sediment | place: Rifle...
CAGAGGGTAATGGAGTCAGGTGAGGTTGAACAAGGGGTGAAGCAGAAGTTGATGAAAATCTATATATCTCTAAATCCGGCTCAGCTCAAAAGAGCGATAGATGACAAGTTAAATAGACTTTACAAGGTTTATCAACAGAAAAATAAGACACAAGGAGTAGCCTTAGGAAAGAAAATAAAACCAAACACAGTTACCTTTTTAATTGCAAACACACAACCACTTTCGGTTACCTAGTTAAATTGCTTGACACGTATTTACAAGATCCTAGTGCTGGATCTTTGTTCAGGCGAAAAGGAAGGGACAGTATCGTCAGGCAGTGTAACTGATTAATTATTTTAATTTGATAATTCTCTGTAGTGCTACAGGGCTTCCAACGTCATTGCGAACGCGTTCACTGAGCCTGTACTGAGGAAACCGAAGTGCTCAGTGTAAACTCCGCGAAGCAATCCCCTATCTAGATTGCCTCGTCACTTAGTTCCTCGCAATGACACTTCTGTGCTGTCATTGCAATGACCAAAGAGACTATCTTTTCCATGCTGATGTCTAATCAGAGTTCGTATATGTTATAATACGAATTCCAGAGATCATGCGTAATAAAGTTTTTGTAATTATTGGAGCTTTATTAGTTTTTGTGCTCATTGTCATTATCTCAATCTCAATCTTCTCACAAACAGACCTTTTTAGAAACACCTTAAGAAGCTTTATAGAACAGACTATAAGTAACGCTACAGGACAGATTTTTACTATAGGAAAAATTGAAGGAGACTTGATCCATGGGCTCAGGCTAAAAAACGTTTCCTTTATGATTGATGGTGAGCCATTTGTACAAGTAGAAGAGGCCTATGTTCAGTACTCAATCCCCTTGATATTAGATAGCTCAATGCTCTTTAATAGAGTAATCCCTTTAAAAGATATTTCAACAAGAGGAGTAAGTATAAACTTTACTGAAGAAGAAGAAGGAAATTGGAATGTAGAAAAGCTAGTCCCTAAGAAGGAAGATAAACTCAAAGAGAAGATAAAGACAACACTTAGTTGGAGCATCCTTATTCAAGATTCACTCCTCAATGATGCAAGAATCACGGTACAGGATAGTAGGAAAAAAGATATCCTTAACCTCGAGATTTCTAAAATGGATTTCTCGCTTAAGATGCTAGGTTTAACCGATAAGATTGATGTTGATCTGAAAGAAGGAGATTTATCCATAAATCAGAACCAATTCAATATAAAAGGGCTTTCAACAAATTTCATTTATACCGAGGATGAAACACAGATAAAAAAATTAGAGGGGGATTTGAATGAAATAAAGATCAAATTTGACGGGGAGCTTGACGACTTTATAGAACCAAGATTTGAATTCAAAGCCGCAGCATACGGTATTGATATAGAAGAAGGTGTTTTAAATCTAGAAGTGGAAGATGCTAAAGGACAGTATAAAAGTCTAAACGACATACAAGCCGATATTAAGCTTAAGCTGCTCGATTCGCAAATCATGGGGAAAAAGGTTCAAGGTTCGATTGAAAAGATTAAAATGGCTGGTACTAAGTTAGAAATACAAAAGGGAGTAATTAAAACAGAGTTTGGAGAAACGTCTTTCAACGGCAATGCCAAACTAGATGGAATACTTAGTAAAGAGGGTTCAAACAATTTTGATTTTAAAATAACACTAAAAGATATAGAAACTTCAGAAATCTTAACCCTTTTTGAGAAAAAAAAGGAGACTAAGATCGTAGATACCGATCTTAGTGCAAGAATCAATGCAAATTTCGATGCTAGCGGTAGGTGGAATGAAATAGAGGATCTACAAGCTAAGGTAAACATAGATGATTTCCAGCTAAAGGGAGATAAGGCAGGCAAATTTGATTTAAAGGGGTTAGTAGAGGGCTCAAAATCAAATGTGAAACTTGATGTAATTTCAAATCTAAGCAAGGTCAATTTAGCCTTGATCTTGGGCGATGAGAAGTACACAAGCGATATAAACTCCAATCTAAACATCAAGGGTTCTGTGCCTCTAAGTGGTGACTTATTAGATAACTTGATAGCTAGCGTGCAGGGAGAGATCCTTCAATCAAGTGGTTTTGGCATAAATCTAACAGGCGGACAGATTGATGCCTCATATAGGGAGAATATACTCACAATAAAATCTCTTTCTCTCAACTCTGACTCCTTTAAACTCAAAGCACAGGGAAAAGAAGCGGAAAAGAGGATGGATTTTAGCTATGAAGCAGAGGTTAAGGATCTAAGCCTCTTGTCAAAATTTCTACCAGAGGTTGATCTTAAGGGATCTCTAAAATCAGATGGAAGAGTTCAGGGAGAGATTAAGAATCCTCAAGTTACCTTCTCAGCCACAGTTTCGGATTTCTGGTATAAGGGCGTCGAGGTCACATCAATTAATCTTAGCGGAGATACTGTGGTCAATCTCACGAGCCCAAAACTTCAGTTAAAGGGAAATCTGAAAGATCTCAAATTTCGAGACAAGGTGGTTAAAGGTGTTGATATCCAGGCAAGAACAGAAGGCAAGGGACTAAGAGGGAACTTTTCAATTACTGAAAGCGCCCAAAGAAACTACGAAATCAAGTTAAAACTAGCAGACCTTACAAGTGAAGAAAAAAATCTAGAAATCGAAAAGATAAGGCTTAGTTTTAAAGATAATGTAATTGAAAATAAAGACACCATAGAAATAAAGCTCCTTCCAAACCAACTGATTGTTAAATCACTCAATCTTTACCATAAAGACAATTTCATTCTCGGTAATGCTGATGTATTTTTTGACGGCAAAATGAATGCGAGTTTAGAACTAAAGAAGGTAAACCTGAATGATATTTCTGAAATTCTAGAGCTTAAACCCCCGATAGAAGGAATTACCTCAGGAAATATCAACCTTAAGGGCACTATGGAAAAGCCAAACTTAACGTCTAACATCACTACTCAAGATCTGGTGTTTAAGGAATTTAAAAGCGATAAGTCTAGCTTAACCCTCTCTTACGCTAATCAGAACTTAAGTTTAAATTTCGGTGCTACAGAAAACGATAGAGAGATCCTCTCTGGCGGCGGTAAAATTAACGTAGACCTCAACTTCAAAAAAATAGGGCAGAACTTAAAGAGAGCAGCCTTTGATTTAACGATAAAATCAGGTGGTTTTGATCTAAGCTCATATACAAAGTTAAATGAAGAAACGAACGAGATAAAGGGAATCGTATCAGGAAATGTGAGCTTGAAGGGCACTACAGATAAGCCAAACATAAAGGCTACGATCGGTGCTCAAAATCTTACCTTTAAGCAATTTAAAAGCGATAATATTAGCTTAAATATGTCTTACCTGAATAAACAATTAGATCTTAACCTTAATATACAGGATAATGGGAGAGAAATTCTATTTGCAAGAGGTAATGTTGATGTAGATCTAGATTTCAAAAAAATCGGAGAAAATCTAGATCAAGCATATTTCGATATTACAATGAAATCAAGCGGTGTGGACTTGAGCCCACTCGTAAAGTTGAGTGAAGAAATTAAAAACATTAAAGGGCTAGCCGTTCTTGATTTCAGGGCATATGGAAAGGTGAGTAGCCCTAACATAAAGGGGCAAGTGAAACTTCAAGATGTTCTATTAAGAATCCATTCACTAAGAGATGAAATTAAAGTTACTAACGGAATTATTGAGATGGATGGAGAAAAGGGATTTCTTAAAACACTAGAGATTCAAACTGAGGAAGGTAAAGGAACATTTGAAGGAGATATAAATTTCAATGAATTATCTTATAACATAAACGGCAAATTGGACAATTTGCAGATAATGCCCAAGGGAATTACCGCGAGCGTGGATGGAAATGTAGAGATTAAAGGAAGTGATGGAAAAATCCATATAGGTGGAAACACTAAAGTCAGATCAGCTCGGATTAAACTCCCAGATCTACCTACAAAGAAAATTGAGGAAATAAAATTTGTTGACGAAGAAGAGGAGTTTACAATCAAAGAAACTGAAGAAACAGATTACTACAGAGACAATGTAGCAATGGATTTAAATGTCAATCTTCCTGGAAATGCATGGGTTAAGGGTAAAGGAGCAAACATTGAAATAAAAGGAAAGATTGGAGTCACAAAAAAATATACCAAACCATTAATCTTAACAGGCAACATCACTACAGTCAGAGGAACATACGAGTTTTTCGGAAAACTCTTTAAAATCCAACGGGGTGAGGTGAGCTTTCGAGGAACCCCTGAGATTAATCCATTTCTAGATGTGACGGCTTTATATAAGGTATCAAATGTGAATGTATTTGTAAATGTAAGTGGCACTGCTGAAAAACCTAAAATAGAACTTTCTAGTGAGCCTCCGATGGACCAAACAGAGATCTTCTCCTACCTAGCATTTGGAACATCCTCAGAGAAACTCGGCGTTGGTGAAAGGGTTTCCCTAGAGCAAAAAGCCACACAAGCAGTAGCACTTTTGGCGGCAGGCCAGCTCAAGGGTATAGTCGGAGAACAATTCGGACTAGACATAATCAGTATAACGGGTGGACAAGGCGGTTTTAAAGGTACGGAATTAGAAGTAGGCAAATACTTTACCGATAAACTATACATAGCATACCAGCGTAGTTCCCCTTTTAATCAAACAGTTATACAATCCGCCTCAACTTCACCAGATGTAATAGATCAAGTTCATGTTGAGTATAATTTCTTTGATTTCCTAACCTTAGAAAGTGAGATAAGCGGGTATCAAAGCGGAGCAGATATATTTTATAACTTTAGTTATTAATAAGAATTCAAAACCTTCCTAATACCTCTCACAGCCTGCATTATCCTTTGTTCGTTTTCAACAAGCGCAAACCTAACATATCCTTCGCCATAATTTCCAAATCCTATTCCGGGCGAAACTGCAACCTTCGCTTTTTCAATAAGTAATTTTGAGAATTCAAGCGATCCCATTTGTTTTAATCTCTCAGGGATTTCAGCCCAAACAAACATCGTTCCCATAGGCTTTGGAATCTCCCAGCCTGCTCGTCCTAGCCCCTCAACAAGTCTATCTCTCCTAGAACTGTATCTTTCTCTTATTTCGTCAACGTATTCTTGAGGACCGTTCAGAGCCGAAATCGACGCTATTTGAATAGGTTGAAATATTCCGTAGTCTAGATAACTTTTAATCCTGCCAAGAGCATTTATTATCTTTGGGTTTCCAACCATAAACCCAACACGCCATCCTGGCATGCTGTAACTCTTAGAAAGCGAGAAAATTTCAACTCCGATTTCTTTGGCACCGGGCACCTGTAGAAAGCTAGGCGCTTTATATCCATCGAAGCATAGATCTGCATAAGCAAAATCATGTACAACGATTAGTCCGAATTCCCTAGCAAAGTCAACTACCTCTTTGAAGAAATGTAAGTCAACAACGCTTGTTGTGGGATTGTGTGGAAAAGAAATCATTAAAACCTTTGGCTTAGGCCATATCTCCTTGACTGCCTTTTCCATTGCCTCAATAAAATTTATGTCCTTCGTAAGGGGCACGCTTTTCACATCCCCCCTTGCGATAATAACCGAGTAACTGTGAATCGGATAAGTTGGATCAGGAACCACAACTACATCGCCTGGAGCAAGTATCGAGAGCATAAGATGAGATATGCCCTCCTTCGAACCAATAGTGACAATAGCCTCAGTTTCGGGATTTAATTCGACGCTATAGTTCCTTTTATACCAATCACAAATAGCAGATCTAAGTCTTGGTATACCGCGAGAAGCGGAGTATCTGTGGTTTCTAGGGTTTTGAGAGGCCTCTATCAATTTATCTACAATATGCTTTGGTGTTGGTTGGTCTGGATTACCCATTCCAAGGTCTATAATATCCTCTCCCCTCGCCCTTGCCTTCATCTTTAATTCATTGACTATAGCAAACACATATGGAGGAAGTCTCTTTATAAGCGAAAACTCTTCTGCAAGAATTTGCATTCTTGTTGTCTCCCAAAACTAATTGAGCAATTTTAGTAATTTTATTCTAATCTTCGATAATCTCAAGAAGTAACCTTAGTCCCAATTCCTAATAAATTACGAATGCCTCCAACGGGTAGCCAACGAGTCTTGCTCGTTGGCTGTATAACCACCAGCAAGCCTGTCCTGAGCGCAGTCGAAGGGACTGGCGGGCTAACCACTGCATAAAACGACGATAGCCGAGACATTTCCTTCGTTAAACTCAGGACAGGCTTGTCTCGGCTGGCAGGGTTAGAAAACCCTGCCTATCGAGGTATTAACAAGGTAAAATTTATCAACTTATTAATGGGCTACGAGTCCCCTCGGCGCAACTCGGGGCAGACTTGCTCGTGACACCATAATCGCCCACCTCGGGCAACTTACGATCCTTGCTCGTAACCTGATCACCAGCTAATAATACTGTTGGCCTACCTTATATCATTTCGATCACGTTCGCGGAGCTTGTACTGAGGAACCCGAAGTGCTCAGTGTAACCTCCGCTGAGAAATCTAGATCACTCGCGTGCGCTCGAGATGACAAATTCCTAACTACGACAATGTTGATAAGGACAGGGTTCGAGATTGACAAAATACGTTTCTACTACCTTCTAAAAAAGGTTCTTTATATCCCATATTTAATATGTTAAAATGCGAGACGCTATGAAAAGGGGGATATGGTTACTTTTATTAGCTCTTCCATTACTTTTTTCATGTGCGTCAATCACTAGAAAAGGTGTCGAAGGTTACCAAACTGATGGTAACACTCAAATAGGTATTGCTTCTTGGTATGGGGATCAAGAACATGGTAACAAAACTGCAAGTGGTGAACGCTTCAGTAAGTATGATTATACAGCCGCCCATAAAACCCTTCCAATAGGAACAATGGTAAGGGTTACCAATTTGGACAATGGACAAGATGTTATTGTTAGAATTAATGACCGTGGTCCGTTTAAAAAGGGGCGTATTATTGACCTTTCGTATGCTCCAGCCAAAGCAATAGGCATGATTGGGGAGGGAACGGCAAAGGTTAAGGTCGAGGTACTTTCAGCGCCAAGAGAAACCTCAAATTACTTTGAGGCTAAATACTCAGTCCAAGTTGCCTCATTTACAGATCAGCAAAACGCTTACTATTTAAAAGAGGTTCTAGACAGTAAGCATAGCGACGTTAGAATCGAAACCGTTGATTTCGGCGATTATACCTTCTATAGGGTAAAGATAGGGCAGTTCTCAGATAAAAGTAAAGCCGAAAAAATAGCCGCAAGTCTTCGAAGAACAGGATATATAGGAAAGGTAATACAGGAGTAAGTTAGTTGTTCGTGACTAGGGTATCGTGGATCGAGTCACGAGTCACAAATCACGAACCACAATTCGCTCTTCAAAAGAACCGTCTCCCTCGAAGAAGAAAGAAGTGAGAAGGACTAGAGATACAGATTTCTTCAAAATAACATCGCAAAAAATCAAGATTGAAGAAGTAATAAGAAAGGTATTCGATGCTGAAGCAGGAGCTTTAGTGGTTTTTATTGGTACAGTAAGGAAAACTTCAAGAGGAAGAGAGATTAAATATCTTGAATATGAAGCTTACAAAGAAATGGCACTAAAGGAGTTTAGAAAAATAGCCAAAGTTATAAAAGAAAGTTGGAATATTAGAAGGCTTGCGATCGTCCACCGACTAGGAAAACTTAACCTCGGCGAAGCCAGTGTCTTAATCGCTGTCTCTGCACCACATCGAAAGGAAGCCTACCAAGCTTCAAGATACATAATTGAGAAACTTAAGCAAAGCATCCCTATCTGGAAAAAAGAGGTCTGGGAAGGCGGAGAAGAGTGGATACAGGGCTCATAAAAGAGTTTCAGATAAAGTACGTACTTCATGGGCACAGGCAACGAGTCCCCTCGACGCAGCTCGGGGCGGGCTTGCTCGTTGGCTATTACGCCTACCAGGCTATACTGTTAGGCTAACCAAGAATATGAATCTGTTCTTTTATAATCAACCCTCCGTTCCATACAGATCCCGAGTCCAAAGTCCATGATGTAATGAATAATCGGATTATGGAAGGTTGTTTAGCTAGCAATAAATTTGACTTCCCGATTAACTTCCTTTATCCTAAATTTAGTTCTTTCGCAATTGCGTTTAGTCTAATATTATGGACACCGCTTGGATCCTCTAGAGGACCGAGACGGAGGAAGCTTGAATAAGAATATAAATAGGACGGAACTTGTGCCGTACCTAAACAAGAAATAAAAAAACCAGCTAGGGCTTAAGCCCGACAAGCTGGTTTTTTTATTTTATAAAAACTTGCCATGAGATAGAATTGGGAATCAGGAATTCGGGATTGGGAATTTGGAACTGTCCAGCTACCAATGCCTAATTCCCAATTCCTTGAGAAAAAACTTCAAGTCTTGGTGTCTTAGTGGCTACAAAAGAAGAAAAATGAAAAAGGTCACAGTCCCCGAGCTTTGCGATATGAAGAGGCGTGGAGAAAAAATCGTTATGGTTACAGCCTACGATTCTGCCACGGCGAATATAATTGACGAAGCCGGGGTAGATATTGTCCTTGTTGGTGATTCCTTAGGAAACGTAATTCAAGGTCTTCCGAACACCCTTCCCGTAACAATGGACGAAATGATTTACCACACAAAAATCGTCTCAAAAGGTATAGAGCATGCCCACCTCTGCGGAGACATGCCCTTTATGTCTTATCAAGCTTCAAAAGAGGATGCCATAAGAAATGCCGGAAGATTTATCAAGGAGGGGGGGGCGGAATCTATTAAACTTGAAACAAACGAGAATTATCTTGATACAATCTACGCTATCCAAAAGGCTGGTATTCCTGTAATGGGGCATATTGGGCTCTGCCCTCAGTCAATACACATAACTGGGGGTTACAAGATTCAAGGACGCGAAATTCAGGAAGCCAAAAGGCTTCTTGAGCTTGCTAAGTCTACCGAAGAGGCGGGAGCGTTCTCAATTGTATTAGAAAGCATCCCAAAAGAACTCGCCAAAAAAATAACCGAATCTATCAATATACCAACTATCGGAATAGGAGCAGGTCCGTTTTGTGACGGACAGGTGCTTGTTATAAACGATTTAGTAGGACTCTCACCAGACCCTATTCCTAGATTCGTAAAAAGGTATGTAAATCTAAGAGAGATTATGACAAAAGCCGTAAGGGATTTTGTTGATGAAGTAAGAGAGGGTGTATTCCCAGACGTTGACCATTCATATAACTGAGGAAAACCACGTGAGGATAATAAGCAGCATAAGAGAGATGCAAGGCTTAGTAAATGGGGTGATAAGAACTGGGAAGAGAATCTCTCTTGTTCCTACTATGGGGGCACTTCACGAAGGGCATATCAATCTTATCAATGAGGGAAGGAACAGAGGGGATGTCCTCGTAGTAAGCATTTTTGTAAACCCCACTCAGTTTGGGCTCAGCGAGGACTTCACAAAGTACCCAAGGGATTTAGAAGGTGATTTAAGTAAGATCGAAGACCTCGGCGTGGACATTGTCTTTGCTCCTAACCTAGAAGAAATATACCCCGAGGGATTTCAAACGTATGTTGAAGTAAAAGATCTTCAAGAACACCTTTGTGGGCACTTTCGTCCAGGACATTTTAGGGGTGTGGCAACCGTTGTCCTTAAGTTATTCAATATTGTGAAACCTCAGGTTGCGCTTTTTGGAGAAAAGGATTATCAGCAATTAAAAATCATTCAGAGAATGGTTAAGGATTTAAACCTAGAGGTAGAAGTTATAGGATATCCCATTGTCAGAGAAAAAGACGGACTCGCACTCAGTTCAAGAAACGTATATCTCTTGATGAATGAAAGAAATAGTGCATCTCAAGTTTCTAAAGCACTTCGTGAAATAAAGAGAAAGTTTGACATGGGTTGCAGAAACACGAATCTCATGGTTGAATTTGGCAAGAAAATATTAGAGGAGACAGGAATCAACGACATTGACTATCTAGAAATCTGCGATCCCGAGACCCTTGAGAGCAAAGAACTAGCCGGTAGAGGAGACTTGCTAGCGGTAGCCGTGAGGATCAAGGGGACAAGGCTTATTGACAACATCAGACTTTAAGGAGGAGATGGAAATGGATAGGGTGCTTCTTAAATCAAAAATTCATAGGGCAACCGTTACAGAAGCTAATCTTGACTATGAAGGAAGCATCACAATTGATAAAGACCTGATGGATGCCGCCGAATTAGTCCCTTACGAGCAAGTGCATATTTTTAACATGACAAATGGACAGAGATTTTTTACCTACGTTATAGAAGGCAGGCCTGGCTCAGGTGTCATCTGCACAAATGGAGCCGCAGCCCATCTTGCAAGAGAGGGAGACACAGTAATCATCGCCAGCTTTGCTTCGTATAACGAAAACGAGGTAAAAAGGCATGAATCCAAATTGGTTTATTTGAACGGGAAGAATAAGATCAAAAAAATAAAGCCTGAACCTAATAAGCTAACGCTCGCATATAGCGTCAAACCCTTAATTTAAATGGTTCTTTCACTTTTCTATTTTCCCTGAGATTCCAATTTCTTACTATAAAAGTTGGAATACGTTCATCGTCCTACCCTAAATAATAGAGTATTTTATAGCAGGCATACCTTTCTAATTTGATCTTTTAGCAAGCCACCTTGCAACCTTTGGCCAGAGTTCCTTCAAAGACTTGCTACTTACTGAAAGCCCAATGTGCCCAGTCGGAAAGAGTATTGTTTCTTTATCCTTGCTAGATATTAGATTCTCTAAAACTATGCTCGTAGCAGGAGGTACAAGATGGTCCTTCTCAGCTATAAGATTTAACACCGGGCATTTTATTTTTCTTAGATCAACTACCCTTCCTTTTATTTTAAGTTTGTTTTGTACAAGCAGGTTTTCTTGATAACAATACTTTATGAACTCTCTAAAAACCTCACCTGCAACTGGAATATTATCATTTAGCCACTTTTCCATAGCGAGGAAATTTTCAACTAGTTTTTTATCGTCTAATTTTTCGTAAAAAGTGACATACTTTGTGACAAGGTTCTCAATTGGCTTCATAAAAAGAAAAACTGACTGGAGAAATTCAGCAGGAACATTTCCATAGGCCTCCACAAATTTATCAACATTAAAGTATGATTTGTCTCCCCAGAGATTTAATAACCCGTTCTTCGAAGCTTTAAAATCAATACCCGTAGTCATAACGACTAGGTTTTTTACATCTTCAGGATGAAGTGCTGTGTACATCACTGACATTGTTCCACCCATACAGTAGCCAAGTATACTTATTTTATCTGACCCTGAGATTTTCTTTACTTTATTCACTACCTTGCGTATGTACTTGTTTATATAAAAATCTAGATTCTGATGTTTATCTTCGCCACCCGGGATTCCCCAATCTATCATATATACGTCTATCCCACCTCTTAGGAGTACTTCAACAACACTTCTTCCAGGTTGCAAATCCAGTATGTAAGGACGATTTACAAGCGCAAAAATCATAACAAGGGGAATAGGGAATACCTTTTCAGCTAGAGGTATATAATGTAGAAGCCTGAGTTTATTTTCCGTAAAGACAACTTCGTGAGGGGTTATACCTACTTTAACTTCAGGTTGCTCTACTAAGCCAAGTTTAAGCGCTTCTAGAAGCTTCTGAGCCTTTTCTATTAAAGATTCACTCATTCTCAGTCATTATTTTTATGAATATCTATCGCACAGCACCTTATGAATTGCTAAATATTACCGAGTCTTAGTCAAATATTCTAGGAACTCTTGAGGGAAGATTATTTGAGTAAATTGGCAAACAAGCACTTGGCAAAATTCTATTTAATCAGCCGCAAGGATACTTAACAGATAATCCAGAAAGTGAATTAAAGCAATTTAGTAAGTTCATTAGTGAAGAAGCATCTAATGTAAAAGAATTAGTCCATCTTAGTGGTCTAAAGACAGAAATATTATTGAGCCGACGAAGGGACTTGAACCCTTGATCTGCTCAGTATCAAAGCACTGGTCATCTTAACTTCAATTAGCTTGTAAAATTTAGTTCCAATCCACAGGTCAGGACTTAAAATACTTCCAGGCAGAGAGGATGATATCCAGAAAAATAGGTTTTAATTTGAGATTCCAAAATTTTAAATTTTATATCTCTATTAGGTGGAGGAATAATCAAACCTTGGTTTTGAATTTTTCGTTTGCATTCCAAAAGCAGTCGATTTTTGAAATCTTTATCCCTTCCTTTTAAGCCTTGAACCAAAAATTCGGATAAAAGAGCTTTGAACATTTCTGGGGTAATCGTGTCATCCTTAATAATCATGTCAAGAAACTCTGACATTATGATTAATACGAGTTTTGGTGAAACGCCATATTGTACAGACAATGATAATCCTAAATGTAACTTTCGAATATTTTTAGGTTGAAAAATCAGTAAACCAGATTTGTTATCACCAAAGATAGATCGAAACATTAACATCACTGAAATAGGAACTAGGCGGCAACGATTTGAAAGCTGGAGATCAATATAATTTAAATATTTATCCCACTTAATTTTACCATTTTGATATAGAGCCTCCACCAGAGCTAAACTAGAAATCGGTTTAGCTTGCTCTTCCTTAGTTAAGAGTTTGATAGTATGAGAATAATTATAATCTTCGCTGATTATAGGAAAATTTCTTATTCTGGCTGCCGCATAAGGGTCTGTAATATACGGGGGTAGTTTCTTCTCTAATTCTTCCTCTTTGGCGGAGAGGAAATTCTCTGTTTCTTTGTTAGCATATTTCTCAAAAATTTCCACGGCTTTTAGAAGGCGGTTTTTAATTCTTAACTCTTTTTGATAATTGTAAGGGCTCGGTATCACTTCAAAATCTTTTCCTAATCCAATGCGCCCTATTACATTAGGAGACTTAGCGAATTGTGAAGCATGTTCTCTAATGTAATTAACAACGGATGGTGTATAGTGAAGTTTTGCGATACTTTCGCAAATGACTTCGATTAAATCTGCTTCTATAAGAAAGAGTAGAGAAGTTGCATCAATAAAAGCAGGAGAACCGCTCACAACATTCAAAGCTAGCTGTTGCTGTTCAGTATATATCCCTTCAGTGCCATTGTTAATATGAATAAATCCTTCTTGTAGTGTGACCATTTTGGCACGAGCTACCCCTATTCCTCCTTCATTATGAGCAAGAAAAGCAAATGGGATTGGATTATTCTTATATATTTCAAAAAACGCATTTGTGGGCTTTTCTATTTCTTGCAAGAATTTTGTTATGTTTTCTAAGAAATTATCTGGGTCAAGATTAACAGCATGTATATAAGGTTCCCCCTCTTCGGCAAGGAGCCCCATTATTTCTGAAGCGCGCATACTTACATAAGCAGGTTCAGTAAATATTGATTCTATTTTTCGCTTTTGTACTGGGCTTTTGAATTTGTCTGGCGGCCATTCAATTTCTTGTCCAATATTCTGGCCAAAAAGAGCAGTATATCTATCATCCGAGATTTCTAATTTTGTAGCATCAATAGGTTTTTTATCTCCAATATAAAACCAGGTACTGATATCGGAAATTTTCACATAAGACCCATCCCCCACTACCTTCTCATCTTCATTCTTTATTAAGTTTGCATTTGAAATCTCAATAAAAAACGGATAGCTAGCTTGAAACATTTCACGTGTTATATTGGGTTGTATTCTCAACCCCTCTAAAATTGTGTAAAGTGCTCCATCGTAATCATTTAGAGAAATTTCTGCATCTGCCTTCAAGTATGCAAATTCAAAATCAGCACTAAAAGCTGGAAAAAATTTTGTAATAACTTCAAGAGCTCCATTGGCATTATAAAGCTTTAAAAAACTACGAATTAAAACTCCAAGTACGACCTTTTGATTATACTCTGATAATTTATCAAAATGTTTCAAAACATAGGCTGTATGCTCTAAAACCCCAGTAAAATCCTCCATTTTAAACAACGCTGTACAAAGCTGGCCCTCGATTTGAACCCGTAGTTCATCAGATATCGTAAACTCAAGCGAACGCTTTAGAGCTTCAACTTCTTTGTCCCATAAATCCAAAGAAGAGGAAAATTGTGATATTCGCCTTGATAAATTAAAACCCTCTTTTTTGAGATTGATATCTTTTATTATCTTTTTAACCGCCTCATCCCCGCCTTGTTCCAAAGTTAGAAACATTTTCATTTCCATTAAAGAGGCACGCGTTTTGTCATCGGCATTGTTTTGTAAAACTTCATTTATAAGTGAGAGTGCAAAGGTTGGGTTAGGTATCGAACTAATAACAAAATAAAGACATTGACCATCAAGTCCCTTAAGCGTGTTTAAAACGGTTTTCTTATCTTGTTTTTTAATGCTCTCTATAAAATCCTTTTGTTCATCTAGTGTTAGCTCATTGGAAATAGTTTCGGCATACCTGAGAGTTTCGTCATTTAGAGAAGCTTGTGCAATAAGGAGAAAAGCGGTTTCTCTGCTCAAAGGTTTTTTTGCTGATTTTAAATATTCAAAAATGGTATCCAATTCTTCTTTATCAAGCAGAATAAGACTCAATATTTTTTTTAATTTCCAAGCGTTATGAGCGTCAAAATATGATTGGCATAATTTAGTTATTAATGATCTGCGTAGTTCTTGTGGAATTTGGTGTTGGGGCTTATAACGCTTTAATAGTACATGGAGACACAGCTTCTCTAAAATTATATTTATTTCACCCGAAAGAGATAAAGGGATTTTTTTCTCTATTTCTGCTTCCTGCTCACTTATAAACTTCATTGTATTCTCAATTTTTTCTAATGTAAGGTTTTCGATATCTTTAATCAAATCTAGCACTGAAAATATGATTTTGTTACATATAGGGTTGGAACTATTTGGCATTAAATCTTTGTGTTTTCTAATATACTTATCTCTCAGCTCCTTATTGCCTTTTTTATGAGCGTGCCAATAATACACAAAGAAAGTTATGCTTTTTTCACGGTTATTTCTGCCAGGTGGTTCTTCATCGAGAATTTCGATATCTTGATCAGTATGAAGCTTCAGGAATAAATCTGTGATTTTGGCTAGTGGATGTTCTGAATTAATTCCCTTGATTTTTCGGACTACTTTTTCAGATTCGTCGAATTCCTCGTTTTCAAGATATCGATCATTGAGCATTGCCAATGTGTCAATATCTTCCGGATATTTCTCGGTTAATTCGTTAATGAGTTCGGTAGCTTCACCTTTTCGTTCATTTCTCAAAAGGGTAAGTATTTTTATTCTTTTTGCCAATAGCTTTATTTCCGGATCAGTCGACCGTTTTATCACTCCATCAAATGCGGAAAGCACACCCTCTGCTTTCTCTGCATAATTGTTTTTTACTAACTCTTCAGCTACAACAAGAGCCTCTTCAATAATATCTTTTGATAGCGTTTCGATGGATGATTGTGGTAGAATCGATGTCAAATAGTTTATATAAGACTCTTGGCACTTTTCGCGTAGTATGTACTCCACGTCTTCCCAAAACCAAACCTCAAAAGGAAATTTTCCTTTTTTACTACGTTCATGTTTTTTTTCCACAATAAAAGGTTGTAAATTTGCATCTCTTGACGAGGTGGCGGCGATTACGATTTTATCAAGCTTAGGCTCAAACTTCTCAGCTCCCTCCAAGGTTCCATTTATATCCGTTTTTGTTAGTTTTTGATTCGTTAATGCTTTTTTCTTCTTGGCTTGTATGCCATAAACTAAGCCTTTTCCCATTGCATTAGCAGCGCAAACATCAACACCACTCTGTTCTTGCCCCCGAGTACCTATTTTATATGCTTCTGGGTCTTGCCAAAGTTCCTTGGCAATTTCCAAACATAAGTCTTCAAAATCATTTTCTGATTCAGGAGGTGGAATTTGTGCTTTTCTAACAGTGGGCATAACTTACATATTAATCGTCTTTGCCTTTTTATTCCACATAATCAGGTTTTGAATTTAAAAATTTCTATGGATTGTCAGTCAGTTATAAGTTCAATTACAGTATAGATAAGGCTCTAAGAAATTTTTAGGATTACATTATTACACATAATAAAGTGAAAGAATTAAGTGAGATTATCAATTTTTGTAAAGAAAGACTAGCCCCATTTAAAGTTCCAAAAGTAGTCGAATTTAGAAACTCTCTTCCAAAAAGCAATGTAGGAAAGGTCTTAAGAAGGGTGTTAAGGGAAGAGGAAATTAAGAAAGAA
>Ga0209431_10002147_pt1 | contig 16086 bp, 20 predicted proteins | sample RifCSP13_3_FD_184021 | JGI IMG/M metagenome (GOLD analysis project Ga0209431, IMG submission 184021) | Soil microbial communities from Rifle, Colorado - Rifle CSP2_sed 13_3 (SPAdes) (version 2) | ecosystem: Environmental > Terrestrial > Deep subsurface > Rock core/Sediment | place: Rifle...
AGTTTCCACTATTGATGCCATCAACATCTCAAGTCCCTCTGACACTCCGTTTGTTATTATAATGTCATCTTCTGAAACTGAGAGACCCTTTGCTTTTTCTTTTTGGGCAATTGCATTCCTAAGTTCAGGCAATCCTTCTGATGCAGCATAATAATTCTCTCCTTTTTTCACAGCATTGACAAATGCATCTTTAACATTTTCTGGAGGTTGGAATCCATATTGTACTGGATCGCCAATGTTAAGATATGTTATCTTTTGCCCCTCCTTTTCTAGTTTTTTTGCAACTAGTGCAATATCACGTATCGCATATTCCACACCTGCAACTCTTTTTGATATTTTCAATTATCTAGACAGATATTTAGCCCCGTTAAATTCTTACTTGATCGGACCCGTTGCATAGCCAGGATAGTGCGGGTGGCTTCGGACCACCAGGTCGAGGGTTCGAATCCCTCCGGGCCCTTTTTAATAGTTTTAGCTTTCTTAGATGAACATAGTCTTGAATTTAAGAAAGTAAGAATTACTACGAGTGTGATGTATTCTTCCTTTAAAATTGGGCTAGCTTTGTTAAGTATTGCTTCAATATGGATAGTGATTGTGTTTTCAGGTGGTGAAAAAATATCTTACACTACAGATTTAGAATCAAAAGAGACTACTAGTTTAGAGTTAGATTTGAATAAAAATGGGATCGGTTTTTACATACTTACAATTCCAAACTATTCAAAGAATATTATATTTGTACAGATATCAGATTCTAATGGAAATGTGATCGCAGATAAAAAAATAGCAACAAAGATGGCTGTGAATTATTTCAAGTTTTCACATAGTGGAAGGTACAATTTGGAAATCACAAATATTTCTGAAGGATCTGTAAAAATTCAGGCAGATTTTGGTGATACAAAAGCGGGAGAACTTCTAATTCCCTTGTTTATTTCATTTTCTGGAGCTGGATTTGTTATATTCTCAGGATATAAGAAATTGAGCAGTCAAAGCACCGCGCAACCAGAAGAGAACACCTCATAGATTGGTAGGCATAATGAAACCGAGGCGAAAAGTAACATAAAATTGAAACCAATCCATGTTGAGGAGAGAAGTACAGACAGTATAGCAAGTTGTAGAATTATCTTAGGACTTGATTTTGTACTGGACAACAAAAGAAATCCGCCTAACGCGCTCAATAATAGACCTGTTTCAAGAATAAGATGTGAAATAGTAACTAATCCATCCACTCCATAAACTTCATGGAAGATTGAATCTGCATAACCTGCAGTAATCTGCAATAATGTTCCAATGATGAGAAATTTTAGTCCTTTTTTATTTGATATATTTTGTGGATTAAAAATCAAAATAATTGAACCTAGGATTGCAGAACATGTTATCATTCCAACACCTGTATACACAGCAACATGTTGAATTGTCCAAAATAGATCAGGTTCGAGCATAAGATGTGATGTTGCGTCCCAAATACCAGCTAAAAGCTCAACAACAGTTCCAGATACCGCGAGAATGGCAATTGTATTGATTATAGACTTTCTGTTTGAAATTAATATAATTGAAAGTGCATTTGAAAGTTTCATCAGAATAAAATTAATTGTATCACATTATATAGAGTGTTGTCTTGAAAAGTTTAGCTTTTGCTTTCTTGAGCACGTACATATGCAATAGCTTTTTTCATTTCAAGTGCTCGCTCAAACAAAATCTTTCGTACTTGTATTAATTCAGATGCAGTCATACTTCGTTTTTGTGATTCAAAGAACAACTCTGCAAATCCACCTGTCACATATCCAACAAATATTCCAAAGGCCACTTCAACATCATCTTTAGTAAGCGGTTTCAAGTCATATGCCATATTTCTCATCTGTTGTGGATTTATCATTAGATTGTCTATTAGTTGGTGAAGTGTTTCCTTTAGTTCTATGGTAAGTACCATAATTTTTGTAAGTGTCATTTACAAAAGAACCTTACCAGATCAGATCATATGACAAAATTTCGATCTTTTTTGACTGTGTAATAACTATTATACCTCATGAGAGAAGAGATTTTATGAGTCCTGGAATAGGTCTGATGAAAAGAAGACTACCGACTGAAAAGGAGGCTGTTCCAGTGGCTATTTCTGGGATAATAAAACAATACAGTGTTAGAGTAGAACAGGTTAAGACGCTTGAAACAAAATATGATGAGGATAGTGGAGATTGGTATGTCGCCCTTGGCTTTAATGAAAAAAGAGCCATCGTTAAAATGGATTCCGTACAAGGAACAATAACAGAAATTAAAGAAATTTAGTAAGAATTTTAGATTTTATCTCTTAAACTGTACATTAGATACTTCAGGTTCACCAATAATAATTAGTCCACCATCACGTAGCTGTTGAACAAGCTGTAACACTTCTTTTTCTACCTGTCCTCTTTGAAGTCCAGTAATTTTCGCGAATGAATCCACAAGATCTGTTATTTTTCGTTGTCCGTTGCACAATTTCCAAAAATCAATAATTGCTTGGTTTACCATAAATCCTTGGTCATGCTCATTCATCAATATCAATGAACCATCCTCTTGTTTTACAACAGAACCTGCTCCTTGTGGCATCGCAGTTTCATAATTTATTGGTGTAATTGTTTTTTGTTTGCCAAAGTTTATCATCTTCTTTCCTGCTTCAGACATTTTTTCTGGAGTCCAGATAGGTTCCCAAACTATCTCAACATTAACGTCATTTACTCCAGGAACTTTGTTGACATATCTTTTTACATCACTAACTAATGTGTCATGTAAAGGACAACCACGGGTTGTCATAGTCATTTTGATATTTACTTTATTATCAGTGCTTACATTAACTCCATAAATTAATCCCATGTCTACAACATTGATTGGAATTTCAGGATCCATACATTGTTTTAGAGAGTCTAGGATTTGTTGTGAAGTCACTGTACTCATAAAATGAGTTCATTCGTGTATGAAATAAATACTTTACAACCTTGACTTGAATAATTTTTTAATAGATTCTTCAAAAGGCTGTTTTGCAATTCCTGCTTCTGTTATGATTCCTGAGATTAACTCAGGAGGAGTCATGTCAAACGCTGGATTTATGACAGTTATATCGTCAGGGGCAGTTTTCCTATCTCCTATTTGTGTGACCTCAGTTGACTTTCTTTGTTCAATTATTACGTCTTTAGGATCACTTTTTAGATCAAATGTAGAAAGAGGAGCTGCCACGTAGAATGGTATTTTGTGTTGTTTTGCCATCATAGCTACCTGATAGGTTCCTATTTTGTTGTAAACATGACCTGTTCGCAAGATTCTGTCAGCCCCAACGATGACTTTGTTAACAAGTCCTTTTGACATGGCATATCCTACCGCTGTATCAGGAATTAGGCTGACATCAATTCCGTCATGTTTTAACTCAAATGCAGTAAGCCTTGAGCCTTGCATTACTGGTCTTGTTTCAGTAGCTATGACTTTGATCTTTTTCCCATTTTCTTTTGTAGCACGTATAACTCCTAGAGCTGTTCCGTATCCTACCGTAGCAAGTGCACCAGCATTACAATGTGTCATTATTGTATCGTTGTTTGAAAACAAAGCTGAACCATGTTTTCCCATCTTCATGTTGGTCTCTATGTCTTCTTCTGCCATTCTTTTTGCAGTTTGAATTATTGATTTTTTTATTTCAGAAACATCATTGATTTCGTTTGCAACTTTCATTATTTTATCAAGACCCCATGCAAGATTTACTGCAGTTGGCCTAGTTTCAAAGAGAGTCTTTCTTGCCTTTTCAAGATCCCCTACTAGTTTTTCCTTTGTTCTTGCTTTACTTTGTAGTGCAGCCAGAGCTAATCCAAAAGCACCTGATACTCCTATAGCTGGAGCACCTCGGATCACTAGAGTTTTGATTGCATTTGCCACATCCTTGTAATCAGTGTATTTTACAAAGACAAGCTTATTTGGTAATTTTGTTTGGTCTATCATCACTACTGCGTTGTTTTTCCATTCTACAGTCCTAAGACTGAAAGTCTTGGTATGTGGTTTCAATATTTTTTCCCCCGCGCTTTCCGCTTTTTTAGAATCTTTGCATGATCTGAATTAATTTCTCTAATAAGATTAAGAGTGTTATCTTTAATCAATACAAGATTTGGTATTACACAATGTCCCCCAATAAATCCAGGAAACATCTTTGGTCGGTTTCCTAAATATTTGTGGATTTCATCTGCAAAGGACCACATCTCATCATAATTTACTTTGTTTTTTATAGCAATCATGTTACTAAGCTGGGCATAGTTTATGAGCCAGCCATAATAGGAAGTGTCACATACTATTTTAGCAAGCTCTAATGTAAGTGGGCTAGACATTTTCTTTGTCTTGACTCCGCATTTTTTCATCATGTTAGAGTATGTTGAAGACGCCCAGTTTGCTTGAGGAGCACTTGATTCTATTGCATAAAATTTTGTATAACGTTTCAAATCATAAAGCATTCTTTTGTGGACTCCCCTTGTTGCGCTGTAAATGACGGGTATTGGAAGTTTAGATTGAAGGATATGAGTAGTGCCAGGACTTACTGTACCATGAATAACTATGCCTTTAGGTTTGAATTTATGATAAAGCGATATTGCATTAGGAATGAATTTTTCTGTGTATGGTATACATATGTGTAATAAACAAGTGTCAAGACTAGCATATTTTTCAAATTGTTTTTTATTTATTAATTTTTGATTTATATCATATCCTGTTACAATAACTGTCTTTGAAATAAGCTGTAAAATTGGTATGCCTATTTCTCCTAATCCTGCTACAACATCTTTAGTTTTTTTCAAAGTAAACGTAACAATTGTTTTATGAATGACTAATTAGTTTTTGGATTATTATCATATAATGTTATTTTTTGCCGTATTCAATTAATGGGATCCTAGAATGTAAAAATAGTTCATCATACAGTACAATAATTATGAAAGAAGATATTTTTGATGAGACCCAAAATTGATGAAAATGATTTGAAATGAATAAAAAATCTAGTATCTGGCGTTAGTTTTCACGCTACACTTGATGTTAATCTAGCAGGATGTATTCCGCTACTGGTTGATGTCTGCAAAAACACCTTCCTTTAGTAGTAAATTTGTAAAAGAATATTCAAAATTTGTCATGTTTCTGGTATGAAGAGTTTTCATCGAGTTATCACTTTTTAGCATAAACGGTCATATTATTCAAATAGTTACTACATCTAATTATTAATTGAAAGGTTACAACAATGAAATCCAGATATAAAAAAACATTGCCTTTTAGAGCCTGGTTCTATTTTAGAATGGGCTGGTCAACTTATTTTGCTTTCATTTTTGCTGCAGTGAACACATTAGTAGTGACTTATTATTTGGCAATTGAAAGAATACCAGAATTAAAATATATTTTTCCTTCGTTTTCAATTTATGCAGCAGTAGTGATTGTAATAGGAATACCATTGTTAGTCCTGTTTGGATATGTCCACTTCAAAAAAAGCCAAGCTTATAGTTCTGAAGCAGACATAGGCGTAGAAAGTAATCCATATTATTTCAAACTGCCTCCAGGACATCAAAGAGATGTGTTAGTACCTCTACAACTATTACTTTCTCAGATGATCCTTAAGATTGCGATAAATGAAAAATTAACAACAGAAGAAATTGACAAATTAAAAGATATCCAGAAAAAATTAGATATTCTCATCCAAGGAGGTTCACTTGATAAGTAAAATTTATTCAACTTCATCCCGTGAATAATTCAAGTATTTGTAAAACCGCAATAATTAGCCATATTGTTTCTATTAGACTATATGTTATGATTATTAATGATTAATAAGTACTATTACATTTCATCTACGAAAATATGAAAAACTATATGAGATAAAATTGTCATATTATTTTCAAGATGTTAGATTTATGAAAACGTATTTTGCCATTGTAACATGTAGAAATTCAGAGAATAACATTGAAGATGCACTTAATTCGTTGAAGAATCAAACGTTAAAACCTGAATATGTTATAGTAATAGATGATGGATCAAATGATAAAACACCTGAGATTTTAGAAAGGATACGAATTAATTGGAACAGACTTTATGTAATAACAAATCCTGACTTGGGATACAACATAGGACGAGTCGCTAGTAACTGGAATAATGCAATCAAATTTGCCGAAGAATTAAAACTAGAAAAAACAGATTATCATTTGATTACTACTGATGATACAATATATGAAGACCAGTATGCTGAGAAGATGATAAAAATGTTAGACGTAGATCCTAAAATTGCAATTGCTTCTGGCAATTATGACAAGAATATCTACATCACACCTCATGGTGCAGGCAGATTTGTCAGAAATTCTTTTTTTAATACTTATCTTCATTTTTATCCAGAAAAAATGGGTTATGAATCACTTGTCTTGCATATAGCTAATCGACATGGTTATACATACAAGGTATTCAATGATGCTCGATTTAGACATACAAGAGAACTAGGAAAAGATCATCATTTCTATGAATTTGGTGCAAGTATGCGTACTTTAGGATATCATCCTTTATTTGTAATGGGTAGATTCTTTTTGTATTTTGTCAAGGGAAAACCCATAGGAAGAAAGGGAGCAATTTACATGCTTTATCATTATCTAAAATATACACCAAAAAATGATGGTTATGACAGCATGTATGATAGTGAAACTAGAGAATTCATCAGGGATACTCAATGCCGCAGAATAAAGAACATATTGAAAGGAAAAAGTACCAAACATTGAATTTTAGATAATTTTTTAAAATGTAGTTTAATTCTGTGATGTCTATTCTTTAGAGTTTTTGTGTTTTTTTCATGGTTTTACCGATAAACAATCTATACCAAATTTCTAATGAGAGAATTCCTAACATTTTGCTGATGTAGCGGACATTTAATTCTAAATTATCTTGTAGTAATTTTTTATGTATTGTGTTTAACCATTCTTCATTAATGATCTTATTTTTTACTATTTCAGAATCTGTATTCACATAAGTATTGACAATTTCTTTGGCATTCTTTCTCCATAACGAGCACAAATCAAAGGAAAATCCCTTTTTAATGGGTTGAATTTTTTTAAAACCTTTTTGTTTAGTGAGAATTGAATATAATGGGATTTTACCATTGATTTTTTTAGGATCATATTTCATCTTCCATGGGATATGAGTTGCAAATTTTATCATTTTATCAGTGAGAAAGATTGACCTGATGTCTAAACCTAGGTATTTCCCAAATGCATTATTGGAAGGAATCCAATCATAAAGCAGTTTTCCATTAAAATCAGCAAGAAAAACTTGATCTAGTGGTTCAAGGTTATTATTAAAATAAGGTTTTAGAAGTGCGTATATTTTCTCCCATGAGAATTTTATTTTTGAGCCAAACATCTTGTGTTGATCCGGAACCCAATCACGTTCATGGCATGAAAGATATAGTTTTGTTTTATTCTTCCAATCTGTATTTTTTGATAAATTTGAAAGAAATTTTTTGTATCTAAAAGTATAACCCCCAAACAATTCATCACCACCGTCACCGGAGTAAAAGATACTTGATTGTTTCCTAGCTTCAGCCATTGGATAGTATTGATATAAATTCCATCTTGGTTCTTTTACGATGTAAATTAATTGCGGTAATTCATTTAGGATGTCATCTTTTATTATGTTATGAAAATTACCATCGTAAATTCTGGATAACTCCTTGGCTCTTTGAATCTCATCATCTTCATCCCCAAAACCCATGCTAAAGCATTCGATCTTGATATCTGGAAGCACTGACCGTATCATTGCTAACGTGAGTCCGGAATCAATTCCGCCACTAAGAGACAATGAAATACTATTAGCTCTCAATTTTTTTTTCATTGTTAATAGATCATCTTCTACAATATCGTTTATTTTCGATTCAATGTCATCAATCTTAGTCGGAGTAAAATCTTTGTAAGATAACGGTTTCATCAAGGAAACCTTTTCAGGATCATATCTTAGCGTAAGAATTTTTGAAATTGAATTGTAATTAATTTTTGGTTGTCCCGTATTCAAAAAAAATTATTTTGATTATAAAAGTGATGGCATTAACAAACATTTCATACAGGACAGAAAATTAATAGATAAAAGTGAATTGGTTTACATTAAAGCCTGAGATGCTTCATGAAACATTTGGCTTTTTGCACAGCCTGCAGCAAGTTCGTCTCCTGATCCTCGTCTCATGATTCCTCGATACAAGCCATCTTCTAGTTTTTCCCCTACTCTTTGTTCCCATTCTTCTACTGTAGTAGAGTATTTCTTTTGGATTCTGTCTCTGTACCATTCAGGTATCACATTAAACGCACAGAATGGAACGATTCTAAGATCCGGTGTTACATAGTGAATATCACATCTTTGTAATCTTTCCAGGTCTTCGTTGTATTTGTCTTGGAAGTGCATCATTCCTAAGAACAGTCCTTTGACATGCCATGAGCCAACAGAGTCAAATGATCTTTTCATCAAAATGTTTCCAAACATCTTTGCCAAATCAAGACCAGCTGGTTGTTTTTTCTTATCAACAAAGCTTGAAAGTTTTCTGACAACTTCTAACATTGTAAAGTATTTGTTCTTGCCAGAACGGATTTCTTCTGCCTTGTCTTCGAAGAGCTCTAACATTCCTTGAATGTCTGCAAATCTGGTCAGTGGTACAAACTTCTTTGTTTCTTGATCTTCAAAAATATACGTACCAGCACCGCATGCAAAGTGAATTGATAATTCGTATTTTGGTTTGCTTGAAAATGCTTCAATGACATTTGTCAATGGCATGCAACTTGGAACCGGGAACCAGTCATCTACAGTAACCTCAGCTCCAGTCTGTTCCTCAATTCTTTGGATACAGTCAGGAATTGTAATTCTGTATTTCTCACGTTCTTTTTTGCCCATTCTTCCGGTCAATGATACCGGTTGGAAGTTTACTGCATGGACAACATCCAGATTCTTTTGTGCATACCTGATTATGCCACCTAGTTCGTGGTCATTAATTGATTTGATAACAGTTGGTACAAAAACTACTGTAGTGCCTGTCTTTCTTGCACTCTCAAGAGCATATGGAACTTCCCAATGGTTTTTGGGGTTTGTTCTTGCAGTTACACCATCAAAACTAAGGTAGAGGTTGTTAACACCAGCTAATCTTACTTCACGCATTGCTTCTGGATCCAAAGCAAATCTAATTCCGTTTGTATTCATCTGTATATGATCAACACCTTCTTCTTTCATTATTTTAATAACATCAACAATATCTTCACGCAACATAGGTTCACCGCCAGTTATTTGCATCGAGTTTCCTGGAATTGGTCTTTCTGCCCTCAGAGTCTTCATCATTGCTCTTACTTGGTCATGGGATGGTTCATACATGTATGCACCTTCAAGTCCCTTTTTCACATAGAAGAAACAATACCAACATGTTAGATCACATCTGTTAGTAACTATCATGTTTGCTAGTCCACTGTGTTATAAGTGATTTGAACATAGACCGCAGTTGTTTGGACACGAGCATTTCTCAATCATAACATTTGGAGCATGAGCACCTTTTCCGTCCATCCAGTAAGTGCTAAATTTTTTGTACATTTCATAGGAACCAAAGTATAGCTCTTCACATTCGCCATGTGTTGGACAGGTCTTTGTCATGAATACCTTGCCATCTCTTTCAAAGACCTCTGCGTCTAGAATCATGTTGCAGTCTGGACATATGCTTTGAGTAAATCTAATAGTAGATTTTTTACTTAGTGTAGGTACCTTCTGGTTGGCAATCTGGATTAGTTCCATACTAATCGCTTGTTTTCGGAATTAGTATTTAATCGATTTCCTACAAGACACCGGTGGTTTTGTGAGATTAACCTCGTCTGATATGCCTGATTCATGAATACTTGCATAGTTGACATATATATCAAAAGGCTAAGAATGAAAGGAGATGAGTCTTTCAGATAAGGCAAGAAAGGCGCTTGAAAAAATAGGTCTCACAAGTTATGAAATAAAGACGTATTCTGCACTTTTAAAATCTGGTCAGATAAATGCGTCAGATCTGAGTCAGAAATCTGGTGTACCATATTCAAAAATTTATGAAGTATTGGGTACCCTAGAAGAGAAAGGATGGATAGGTTCTGATGAATCAAGACCTACCCAATATTTTGCAAAACCACCTTCTACTGCAATAGAAAATACAAGACAAACTCAAGAAGTAGAATTCAAAAATAATGAATCCACAATTTTAAAAGAACTCACTCCACTTTATGAACAAAGTGGTACCAGTGAACGACCTGACATTTGGGTTCTTTCTGGAGTAGTAAATATTGCTTCAAAAATTTTGGAAATGGTGGACTCGTGTAGAGATGAAGTGTTGATAGCAATACCAAAAGTCGCAGAAGATCTGGCAAAAGAAGCACTTCCTAAGCTTAGATTATTACATGACAGAGGAGTAGACATCACAATATTAGTTTCTGATGATGCACATTCAGAGACTCTCAAAGCATTATCACGAGTAGCCAAAGTAAAAATTAAGAAAGGGCTTTTCGGCGGAGGAGTAATTTCAGATAAGCGATATGTCGTTATTTTATTGGGGGAAGATCTTGGGACCTCCGGATCTGCTGAAGCAGTTGCTATATGGGCAGATCATTCTGGTCTTGCTGGCTTTGCACGTGAGTATTTTGAATACTTATTAAAAGAATCAAAGGATGTAAAGTGAGGTAAAATAATCTGTCAAATACAAAAGATGAAGTTCTGTTTGTAGGTACCGCAGAGGCCGAACATGTGGAGATGTATCTAAAGGCCATATGGCACATAAAAGAAAGTGGTAATCCTGTGAAGATTAGTTCAATATCTAAGATGCTAAATGTTAGACAACCAAGTGTTGTTCAGATGCTAAAAAAGCTAAACGAATCCAAACTTGTCAATTATAATAAGACAGGTGTTTCGTTGACCAAGAGTGGAGAACAAGTGGGTTCTAATATGATGCGAAACAGTAGATTGTTAGAAGTTTTGATGGATAGTGCGCTCAAAGTGGATATAGATGAAGAGATGGTTTGCGGAATAGAACATCATATGAATGAGCAATTCACTGATGCACTATGTACAATGTTAAAGCATCCAAGAAGATGTCCCCATGATCACGATATTCCACGTGGAAAGTGTTGCAAAAATTAATTTTGAAATAAGTTATATCTTAGTAAGAGTTTCAAATAATTATGACCTGTTTTTGCGGTTGTGAAACCTATATCCGTGATTCTAATGGCTTTAAGATAGGATGTGTAAAGTGTAATCATGGTCCACAAAATCATGAGGAAAGTTTCAAACTTAAATCAAGTCTTGAAGAAAGTCAAAAGCGTGGATCTCTTTCTTAATTATTCTCCTAGTAACTTGACAAGAACTCTTTTTGATCTCTTTCCATCGAATTCTCCATAGAATATTTGTTCCCATGGACCAAAATCAAGTCCACCATTGGTTATAGCCACCACAACTTCTCTTCCCATGACTTGTCTTTTTAGATGAGCGTCTGCATTGTCTTCTCCTGTCTTATTATGTTCATATTGATCTACTGGTTCATGTGGTGCTAATTCTTCAAGCCATTTTTCAAAGTCATGATGAAGACCGCTTTCGTTATCGTTGATAAACACACTTGCTGTAATATGCATTGCATTTACAAGACAAAGACCCTCCATGATACCACTTTTTTGGACGATCTTTTCAATCTTTGACGTTATGTTTACAAACCCTCTTCTTGATGTAACATGGAATGTTAGATATTCTGTAAATGATTTCATTAGCATTCAAACACAGAATTTATGATAAAGATGTTATGATGCAGGCTCAGAACTCAAGATCCTTCTCATCATATTCAAAGGGATTTGGTCATCAACGCCTGCAAGTATTAAATTCTCTAGTTCCTAATTGAGTCTTTCAAGAAGCTTGATAAAAGGCAAATGACTAAATTTTATCAAGATGGTTTCAATAGATGCTACATGTTCGCTTGAGAGTTTTAGGAAATTTGTAATCCTTAGTACGTGCAATTCTTTCATTCCTGAAAGCTATTTTGAGGATTATGAAGTATTTCCAGAACGTGAAACTGCTCCCGGTCTTATTTATATCGAGGCTGCAGATAAAGTGACTCTGAAGAAAATTCGTGATATGACCTTTGTTAATGCAAAGGACGTATTAGGTATGATATATTCTTCAAAGAGTGGAAACACCAATCTAAAATGGCGTCAAATTAGACGAAACACGGGCAAGGTTGTTGGTGAGGCCTCTACAAACACACTTGTAAACCTAACAGAAGCTGGAGTTTTAACTCAAGAATGGGTTCAAAGTTATCTAAGAAAAAAGGCAGGGGAACAACCCACTAAGACTAGTGAATTAACAACCTAGCCCATTTTCTTTTTTATTGCTCTTTTTCTAATGTAAAACAAGATTAAAATGCTCACAAAAAAAATTGATGAAAATTCTGTATCGTTAATACCAGAGGAACCCGACGATCTTTTTGTACTAAGGAGGATCATAAAAAAAGAAGACAAACTTGTTGCTGGTACTACGCGTGCTATTAGACAAGAAAAAGAGTTTGCTAGACCAGATAGAGGCGAGAGAATCAAAATACGAGTTGTACTAAGTGTAGGAAAAGTTTCAATTGATGATGTTGTTGATAGATTAAAAGTTCATGGAATAATAACGGAATCAGATAGTGAATCAGTACAAAAAGGATCACACCATTCATTGACACTTAAGATAGGTGAACCAATTACTTTGACCAAAATGAAATGGAATGATCTTGAGAAAAAATTGATTTTTGATAAAAAGGAAAATTTTGGATTTTTGTTAGTAGCAATTGATACTGGTGATTGCGGGATAGGTAGACTGAGTGGTACTCATTTGAAGCTAATGCCAAACTTGTACTCTGGCGCAAGTGGAAAGAGATACAAAGCAAAATTTAACATTGAAACATTTTTTGAAGATGTTCTAGAGGCAATCTCATCTTCTATACGAGAAGGTGATATGATCATAATATTTGGGCCTGGTGAAACCAGAAAGAGATTTTGTAATTACCTTTTGGAAGCACCAATTGGTAAAAAGCACAAAATCCAAGTTATTGAAGGAATTGATTCCGGTGGAGAAGATGGGATTTACACATTTATAAAATCAGAGGCTATGAAACAAGCCATAACTAGCAGCAAACTTGCCAAGGTATCACACATAATAGATGAGATAATGTTTCTAGTTAACAAAAAGAGTAACAAATTCACCATGGGTTTTGCTGAAACTGAAAAGGCAAATGAGGCAGGCGCTGTAGACTCGATTATCTTTTCTGATAAGATTTTTGAAAAGCAAGATGAAGATAAAATCATAGAATTTCTAAATCAAGCTGAAAGTAAAGGGGTTGAGATATTTTCCGTCGACGCTACTACAGATGTAGGATTAAGAGTTTCAGCACTTGGTGGAATTGTTTCACTTTTACGTTTTGTTCCTAATTAGTTGAGGTTACAAGCCAGTCCAGATATGGTTTATTTATTGATTTTATTTTGAGTTCAGCAATTTCTGGAACTTTGTATGGATGAGATTTTTTTATCTTGTCTTTTAATAGTTTTTTTTTCTTATCTGTAGTTTTAAAAATTGCTAAAAATTCTGTAGTGTTTTCAAACTTGTTCTGCCACGTATAAATTGAATTTATTTTCGTAAAATTTACACATGCGACAATCTTTTCTTTAACTGTCATATTTGCAATCTTCAAAATTGATTGCTTATCCGGATATGTTGAAATTATTATGACTGCTCCCATAGCAACTGATAAATTTGCCCTGACTAAAAAGAGTATCAATTACTTTGGCATTTGATTTTTCTGCGAATAATCCCATTTTCTATGTGTTGGTTATATGGGCCGTGGTTTTTTTAATTGCTAAAGTCTCCAAACTTGATAAACGTGGTTTTGAAATAACACCTTATAGTCTTACATACAAAAATCGTAACGTACAACTTGTTCTAACGAAACTTTTAGGTAGAACTGAGAGAGCTACAAAAATATTCTCAAACACAAGTGTTGTAGCGGGATTCATAATGATGGGTTTTGCTTTTTGGTTTCTAATCTCCAACATATTCAATTTCTTTGTTAAACCTGAATCTTTTTCCGAAGTAACAGTCCTGATTCCAGGGGTCACAATTCAAAGTACATCCGCTCTTGTACCGTTTTTGTTGTCTATTCCTATTGTTCTTGTAATACACGAGGGTGCTCATGGGATTGTTGCAACACTAGAAAAGATAAAGATAAAGACTGGAGGATTTGCTGTATTTATTGCGCTTTTTGCTGGCTTTGTAGAACCTGATGAAGAAGAATTTGCTAAGGCAAAAAAGATTTCAAAACTTAGAGTGATAGGTGCGGGAGCAACATCAAACGTTATTTTTTCTTTCATAGTAGCGGGCCTCCTTATCTTTAATCCATCTTTTGCATTATTGACACCAGAACCTATCAGAGGAATGTTTTATAATGAACCGTTAGGAGTCCCAATTATTTCTGTGACAGAAGGAACTGGAGCTGCTGCAGCAGGTTTACTTAAAGATGACATGATTACTGCCATAGATGGTATTCCTGTTGTTCAACCACAAGATTTTGCAAAGATAAAGCTTGTACCTGGTGAGACAGCAACTGTCACAATAATTCGAAATAGTGAAACTTTGCAAATTCCTGTTGTAACCAAGGCATCACCAGATGATCCACAAAGAGGCTTGCTTGGAATAACAAGGGCTGCGTTTCCATCATATCAACCGGTAGTTCCTTATTACATACCATGGAGTCCAGAAGTTTTCACGTTTCTACTTTGGCTTTGGATGCTTTCCTTTTTCATAGGCATCTTCAATATGCTCCCTCTGCCCATCCTTGATGGTGGCAAATTCATTCACAGTATAATTGAAAAAAATACATCCGATAAGATGGTAAAAAGTGTGATGTGGTCACTTTATGGTTTTACGTTTATTTTATTTGCACTAAACATTGGATTTTCCGTAGCCAAATCAGGTTTTATTACCATCTAATAATAATTTTAATTCCTAGAAATTCACATATGGTTAAATTTGGGCACAGAAATGTCCCTTTATGAATTGTAATAAATGTGGAAATATTGCAGTTTTTTCTAGAAAATATTCAGGAGAGAGTCTTTGCTCGTTATGTTTTTCAGATTCAATTGTAAAAAAAACAGCTAAAACGATATCAAAATACAATATGATTCAAGAAGGAGATGTTGTCGGGGTTGCAGTATCTGGTGGGAAGGATTCATTATCACTTTTACATGTGCTTAAGAAAATGTCCGAATCTCATAGCTTTAAAATAATAGCAATAACCGTAGACGAAGGAATTCCTAATTATCGGGACGAAGCATTAGAGATTGTAGGAAATTTCTGTAACAATCATGGTGTAGAGCATAGAACCTATGCATACAAAGAACTTTTTGATTTAACGTTAGAAGAGTCACTTGAACTAAGAGAAACTGAAAAAACAACATCATGTTCGATCTGCGGAATATTGCGAAGACGTGCAATAGATTTTGGTGCAAAAGATTTGGATGTTGATGTAATAGCCACAGGTCACAATTTAGATGATGTTCTTCAAACTTTTATTATTAATCTACTATCAGGAGATACAAGTAGGATTGGGTGGATGGAACCCATCATATCTAACAAAATTAGAAAGATAAAGCCTTTCTGTGAAATATACGAAAATGAAATTGTGTTTTATGCTTTTACAAACGAGATTCCTTTCCAGTCAGAACAATGCCCGCACATGAATGAAGGAATACGAACAGAAATACGTGAGTTTCTAAATTCTTTAGAAAATCATCATAATGGTATTAAAAATAGCATGTATGGTTCTGTAATGAGATTGGTTCCAATAGTAAAAAATGTAAACAATAAACAAAGAAGAGTCTGTCAGAAATGTGGTAATCAATGTACAGGTGTAGTATGTTCTGTCTGCGCCATGCTCGTAAATTTAAAACAAGAACAATCCTAATGCAAATATAAGATTTCATTGTATGGTATATTGGTAGTAGGTAGGATCGGGGCGCCAGCCGTGCCCCATATCTGAAACCGGCTATATGCAGAGATCAGTAA
>Ga0209431_10002148_pt1 | contig 16082 bp, 24 predicted proteins | sample RifCSP13_3_FD_184021 | JGI IMG/M metagenome (GOLD analysis project Ga0209431, IMG submission 184021) | Soil microbial communities from Rifle, Colorado - Rifle CSP2_sed 13_3 (SPAdes) (version 2) | ecosystem: Environmental > Terrestrial > Deep subsurface > Rock core/Sediment | place: Rifle...
CGCCGGCCGCAAAGGGGAGCAACCACAAGAATAGCATGTTGGTCCCGTGGGTGGTGAAGATCCTGTGGAAGGTGTTCGGGTCGGTGATTATCTGCGCGCCGGGCAGGAAAAGCTCTGTGCGTATGACAAGCGCAAGCGCGCCTCCTATCATGAAGGCTACGAGGCTGAGTATGATGTAGAGAAGCCCGATGTCTGTGTGGTGGGTCGAAAAGAGTATCTCCCACATTGGACGAGGTTTCTTAACTTCTAGAACCAATCAAAATCCCTCGCTTGCTGCTTTATGCCGCTCGTTGCAAATAAAAGGATTTTGGCAATCATCTAGTTGCTCACGACCGCTGCTTTTGTCTCTGGCAGAACGACCGGTATATCCTTTGCATCTATGTTAGCGCTAACGTTTGATACTCCCTCTTCAACGATCAGCTTGGCACGCATCTGGTAATGGCTAAAGCCGCAATATTCCCTACACTGGATAAGGTACTCGCCGGTTGCATCAGGCATGACCCAGACGGTGTTTATCCTGCCGGGTATGGCGTCTATGAGAACTGTCAGGTCAGGTATGTTGAAGGCGTGATTCACGTCCCTTGCGGTGACCTCGAACTTGTACGGGACGCCCTTTTGGAGGTGGAGCTCGCCTACCTCCCGGGTCCCATCCTCGTGCTCAAAGGTCCAGAACCATTGCTGGGCGATGACCCTCACCACCTTTGAGTCCTTTGGAGGGTGGTCTAGGAGACGCTCGACGTCCCAAGCCGCGGCGCCAAGATACACCAAGAGCATGATGACGACGCCGACGTAGACCCACTCTATCATCCCGTGGCCCATCTAGCGGTGTCCCTCCTGCGGACCCCTCGGAATGTTCTTGGGGTTTGACTCGCGGAAACGGAAAACGACATAGGCGATAACGCCCATGATGACTGCGCCTATGGTGAACGCGACTACCATGCCCTTGTAGAACAGGCCCCACACCTCAACGCGATTGATGATTATATTGTCTGACTCTTGCGCGAACACAGGCTGAATTATAGAAAAGACTACCACGGGAACGATCAGGAGTACGGCATGCCGTAGAGAGATTCCCATACGCGTCGATTTGGACAAGATATGTTATTTAAGGTTTTGGGAGTTTATTCATGCGGGTAGCGGTGCATCGCCATCACATTGACGCCCGAAAGAGAATACTCTCTGCTTTCCTGTTTCAAAATAGTCATCGACGCGTTGCGGATGTGCCACCGGTAGAGCGCCTCCGGCTTTAGATCCAAAAGAGTAGAAATCGCGGCCTTTATTGGATCAAGGTGCGTGACGCACAGCACATTCCTGTCCGCGTGCCTGTGGGCGACTTCGTCGAGCAGGCTCTTGACCCGTCTCTTCACTTCCAGAAAAGGCTCGACCCCAAAGCTCTCAAGGACCGGGTCGTGCTCGGCGTAGAACTTCAAAAATAGGTTGCCGTACTTTGTCACTACTTCTTCATAGTTCATCCCCACCAGCTTACCAAGCTCTATTTCGTACAGGCGCTCGTCAACTTCGTAGCAGGCCCCGACAGCATCGCAGACAATCTCTGCAGTTTCCAGCGCGCGCATGACAGGCGACACTACCACCTTGTCTATGGGGACGTTTTTCAGCTGCTTCGCCGCGTCGGCCACCTGCTCCCTGCCGAATTCAGTCAAGTGCGACTCCAGGTGGCGGCCTACGAGCATGCGGTTGACGTTGTTGTCGGCCTGCCCGTGGCGCATAAAGATGACTAGCGGCACAGGGATGGAGTTGCCTGGCCGCTACTTAATTATTTACAATGTGAAAGTTAATATTCAAACTTCTCGCAACCGGGTACATGAACATTGGAATAGTAGGCGGCACCGGCGGCATGGGCGAGGGCTTTGCCCTCAGGTGGTGTGTCAAGCATGACGTTATCGTTGGCTCGAGGGAGGCAAAGAAGGCGCAGGAGGCAGCCGCAAACTATGCAAACGCTGCAAAGCAGGCGTATGGCAGCTCGATCGCCGGGAGCATCACCGGCGACGACAACATCTCCCTTGCAAAAAACTCTGATGTGCTCATACTTTCAATCCCGTACGAGTTCATCGACGACATGTGTTCGAAACTGGCGGCGCGGGCAAAAAGCGACTGCATAGTGGTGTCGCCAATCGTCCCCATGACACGGACGGATATCGGCTTTGTCTACATACCTATCGAGCATGGCAAAAAGCCGGCAGCCGAACTTGTCGCCGAGAAAATGGCGCCAAGATCAAGGGTCGTTTCTGCTTTCCACACGATATCTGAAGCAAAGCTGAAAAACGTCGGCGCGGGCCTCGACGCAGACACGTTCATCTGCGGCGACGACGCAAATGTCGTCGCAAAGCTGAGCGAGCTCGTGTCAGAAATACAGGGCTTGAGGCCCATATACCTGGGGCCGCTCTCACTCACCTACCAAGCAGAGGTACTCACCCCGATGCTCTTAAACGCCGCCAAGCACAACAAGATGAAGCACCCCGGCGTGAAACTGACGTAAACGTTATGAGCACTGGTGTTGGCATAAGACCATGCGGCGGCAGGAGCGAGGGCCGGGGCGCGGGCACAACTGGATGTCCGCGATGGGCATACTGTTCTTTGTAGCCGCAGGAATAATCGCGATAAGGAACCTTGTGCTTTACAGCCTTGGAGCGGCGTCTGGTTTGGTGGAAAGCGGCACGCAGATCTTTTTCGACAATTTTGTAAACGCAGAACTTACTAACGAAAAATTCGTGCTTGCCATGTTTGCGATAGGCGGGTTCCTGCTTTACTGGGGATATTTCAAAAAGAAGGAGGAGTATGGGCCGCCCGACGAGCACGAATGGCGCAGGTTCAACAAATAATTTCTAAAATAAGTCGATTGTCGAATAATATGCTCTCAATATTATATAAATTCCCTATCAAAAAATCGAGAAATCTCACTTAAATAAAAGAATTTCGCATTTTCGGGCCGTTTTGAGAAGGAATTAGCAAAGTTAAAGTCAGGGATTGCATGATGCAGTACAAGCTGGAGAATAAGTCCGGATTATGAAGAAAAAGCACGCGAAATCAAAGGCCAAGGCAGCAGGAAAAACGAAAACTACAAGAAAAGTCCGAAAGGTTGCGCGGGTTCGCAAGGAAACGCCTTCCGCTGGCATGAAAAAAGTTGTCCGGATAATGGGCCAAGGCCAATTCTACATTGATTCAGTCACGCTCAAGAAGCTCAACGCCATAGACGACTCGCTGGTGGAGCTGGTCGCAAGCGAAAAGGCAGACGACGGCGAATTTCGGGCCATGCTTGCCGAGCTCAACCACGTTGCCGCAAAGCGCGGCAAGGCAGTCGAGCGTGGAGAGATAGTGAGGTCTGACATCATACTGCCAAGCGCCGACCTGCCCGTTGATGAAGCCAAAAAGCTGTTCAGGGGCGAGGGAGTAATACCGAACTAGGCCATGCGCAAAAAGCCCTCTAGCCTGTCCATTGCCTTTTCAAGGACATCTTCCTGGGCAAGGTAGACTATGCGGAAATGATCAGAACCGTAGGTCGAGCCAAAGCCTGAGCCATGCACGGTCAGCACGCCGGTGCTGTTCAAGAGATCAATGACAAATTGCTTGTCGTCCTTCCAACGGCCCCGGAGGTCTATTTTCGGAAACGCGTAGAACGCGCCGCGGGGACTCCTGCACTGTATCCCCATACCGGCCAGCCGCTTTAGCACATAGTCGCGCCGCTTGCGGAGCTCGTCGACCATTGCCGGTATGTGATCCTGTGGCCCCCTCAACGCCTGGATTGCGGCATGCTGTACTGGCAGATTCGAGGCTATTCTGACCCTTGCAAGCTTGGGCACGTCCTCCCTGAACTGATCGAGTTTCCTTGACTGGCTGTTCATGCAGATGTAGCCGCAACGCCAGCCGGTCATCAGGTAGGCCTTGGAAAAGCCGTTCAACAGAACCACCGGTGCGTCCTTGGCCACCTTGCCTATGCCGGTGAACTGCGAGTCAAAGGTTATCCTGTCGTATATCTCGTCACATATGACGTAGAGGTCATGCTCGGTCGCGATGTCTATCAATTGCTGCAGGCTTTTTCTGTCGAACACCTCACCGGTGGGGTTGTTCGGGCTTATGATGCAGAGGGCCCTTGAGCGAGGAGTTATCTTTTTGCGTAGGTCCTCAAGGTCGGGCCGGCCGTCGTCGTGCAGGTGGAACTCGACTGGTTTTCCTCCGTAAAATTTGGCGTACGACGCATATGGCGGGTAATATGGTCCGGGCATAAGCACCTCGCTGTTCGGGTCGACTATGGACGCAAGTGTCATGTCCAGGCCCTCCGACACTCCGTTTGTCACAATAACATCATCTTCAGTCACGGAGAAGCCCTTCTCCGACTCTTTTTCTACGATGGCCTTGCGAAGCTCCGGTAGCCCTTCTGAATCGGCATAAAAGTTCTCGTCACGGTTCACGGCGTCTACTAGCGCCTTTTTTATGTGGTCGGGCGTCTTGAAGTCGAACTTGACAGGGTCGCCTATGTTAAGGTAGATTATCTCCTTGCCCTGCGCCAAATACTTGTTGGCGAATGCCGTGATATCGCGAATCGCGTACTCGACGCCGTGTGTCCTGTCGGAGACTTTCAACTGCGAGCTTGGGTGTCCTACCGAGATAAATTGTTATGGCTATAGGGTTTTGAGGGATAACACAAGATCACGCTCATTTGTGATAAAGGATTGTGTATCTCTACTCAGTTTTTAGGGTTGCTCAGGCAGGACCTTCCCCCTTTCCTAATTCTTTCATCACATCCTTCACATATTCCCGAATATCATCTTCCGATAGTCTAGAAACGGGTTTCAGTACACGTCCGTCCCAGAGGATAAACGGGGGCATATTTTCCCAGCCACAGTTGTCACACTTCCAAGACTTTGGAAGAACATGCGTTTCTCCGGGTTGCACCTCATCCAAGTTCAGTCCTAAACCCTGTTTATGATTGCAACCGTTACAGCGCATAACCAGATCTGTCATCCTGCTGAATGATTGTGGGGCACCTACAAAATTAATCTTTGCTGCCCAGAATCGTTGCGGAAATTAGACCCAAAAAGCCCAAATTCAACGCTTTTCGCCCGGGTACATTTTCCCAGTATTTTTCCAGCGAAAAAGGTGCGGCGGGCGGAAAGTGTTGCTGCATTTCTAGCGGATTATTCTATTCAATCCAGCTTTTGAGTTCTTTGATAATTGCATCTAAAAAGGAACCTTTGTTAGTCGCTTCTTCTTGTCTGTTCAGAGACTGCCTGTAATACTCGGAACGTCCGGTCCCTCCATACCTAGGATAGCTGGTTCTCTTAAACTTACTGCTGATGCCAAATGCCGACTCAAGAGCATTTTTCCATGCCTCCTCAAAAACCACCTTAACAGCTTTTACCTCGGTTTCAGTCTCATAGATATTAATTGTCTCGCTATTTTTCCACATGCCAGGCCTAGTTAGATTAGCCGATCCAATTACTGCGTACTTGTCATCAATAATGTACATCTTAGAGTGCTCAAGTGACTGCCCACAATGCTTCATTACGAGCGTCTTCAGTGTTTCTAAATGCTCGCTTCGTTTTGCTTCTTTAAAATAATCCCTAATGTAAAAATTCCTTTCAGTTATTTTGTCAGTGGTCAGCACCTTAACTAGCCTTCCCCTTTTTGCGAGTTGAACTATCTCCTTGGCATACTGCTCGGATATGTAAGGCGAGCAGATTAGCGCATAAGTATCGGCACCAAATAGCCGGTCAATCACATATTTTCCCGATTCGCTGCTCCTCACTAAGCCCATTCTAGCTAGGAGAAGTAGGCAAGATGAGGTATAAAAGAGGGCCCACTCTCAGGCTTTGTAGAAAACAGTCATTAAGACAAGAATGTTTGTCACCCGATGCATATTGTAGGCGATGCACCTGAATATCAATTCCCGATTCTGCGTCCTGACCAGCCTTGATGTCAGGTATTCGCCGAACAGCCGCTTCATGACAGAGAATATCGTCTCTTCCTTGTTCCTCTGGCTGTACAGCGGTTTGAGATAGCCTCGTTTTAGCTGCTTCCTGTACCTGCCATGCGTTCTCCACACAGGTACATCCTGGTACCGTGGCGGTATGATGCTGTACGCCTTGTGGCGTTCCCGTACAAGTACGTGGTTGTTCTCGCTGTCATAGCCCTTGTCAGCCACAACCACAGACAGTGGCAGTATGCCAGACGCCCTTTCTACCAGTAGTTTGAAATCGACATTGTCGGGCCTAGCTGGCGCCCGCCTGACCTTGACGGTACATATGACCTGCTTTAGCATGTCTGCTCCAACTGACAGTTTGACCCATCACCCTCTTCCTCAACTCGGCTCTCTCGGTATAGTACTGTGACGCACAGGTCGGTTTGAACCCGGACGCATCAGTACCCATGAATATCTGCCTGACATTTGTTAGAAGGATGAAAGAGGAGATTATTCTGTCCAGAATGGTACCGCCCGTTCTGTCGGTAAATTTCTGCAGCGTTGTGAAATGCGGTATTTTTGATAGTTGCAGGAACATCCTCAGGTAATGGGCTTCAACCAGCCAATCTGCAAACATGCGGTAGCTCTTGCCCTCGTACTGTCTGATGGTTAGGAGAACGACATGCTGGCAAACAGTGAACATGTGGTTGCTCTTTCTATTGAAGAATAACGGTATCCTGGCATGTTTCAGGATGCGTAACATGGTCCTGGCCATCCTGACATACCTTGATTCTTTCATTGGCAGTATGGAATGGCGGTATCACAAAGCATGCTCTAATGAGATATGTCGACCAGACGGTGAAAAATGGTTGGTTTCTATAGAGCCGGCGGAATCATGTCCCTTTTATACGAGAGACACCTTAAAGCTCTCAAATGGGGTTCCTAGATAAATTCAGGAAAAGGAAGGAGGAAGATAGAGAACAGAAAAGCGATGATGCTCAAAGCTCCGGTAACAAGCAGGATTCCGACCAGTCTTCGACGGCAAAGAGGATAAAGCGATACACGTCTGACGGAAAGCCCATCTAAGACTAGTCGATTCATCCATAATTTTTTAAAATCAGTACTACCAATTAGGAGCATGTTCGGATTCTTTGGGAGCCGTCGGCGTAATGCCTTCCAGTGCGACGTGTGCTACCAAAAATTCGATGACTTGGAGTCGATGGAAGAGCACAGGCGCAGGATGCATAGAGACGCGGCTCCAAACGTCGAAAATAGCAAACGGTAGTTTTCTAGCCGGCTCGTGTTCTTTTCGCCTTTCCACCTGAATGTGAAATAGGAAGGCCGCTGCAAGTCATATGCTAGATCAAGCCTCGTCATCCTATCTACCGGGCGTCACTGCAACCGGTCTTGTCCCTATGACATAGTTGTTCAACTCGTATGGTATCGTAATCACTTCAAACCCATTCTCCATAAGTATGGATTGCACTGTCGCAAGGTTGTCACCGTGAATCTCAACTACTATCTTCCGCAGCCTTTTCAACACACTTGAAGCGCCTTCAAGGGCCATCACCTCGGCGCCTTCGATGTCCATCTTTAGCACATTGACCTCATACTCGGCAAGTATGTTGTCAAGCGTGTCGCACTGAACAGAGATAGTTTTCTCCCTGTCAAAGGAAATGCAGATGCTCGCGTTTCCGGCCATCTTTATACCGTCTGGCTCACTATCTGAGGATGTTCCTGCAACTATCAAAGATACCTCATTACAACACTGCAGAAATTCGCAGACAGAATAACAGGCACGGTACTGGAAAGGATAATCACTTCCTTCATCTGTCTAACAGACATCAAACAGATATTCTATGGCGAGTTTGACGGGCGGCGACCAAAGCGGGTGCTTGTAAAGGTCATCGGCGAGTAGACAATTGTGCAGTATTTGGATTGCGCCATTTTGGGCGATTGAATTTTCCTGAAAAAAATGCCAGGTTAATTCAAAATAATCGCAAGCAGGTATATATACAGCCCCTTTATAAAGGGGAATATGCCGCAGACCAAGCCCATAGTTAGCATCGAAAACGTGGTGGCTTCGGCCACCGTGAACCAGACTGTCAACCTTAACCTCATCACCCAGATATTCCCAGATGTGGAATACCACCCGGACCAGTTCCCGGGGCTGGTTTTCAGGTTGAGGAACCCCAAGACTGCGACGCTCATCTTCAGCTCAGGCAAGATGGTTTGCACCGGCGCAAAATCGGAAAAGATGGCAGTAACCGCCGTCAAGAACGTTGTTACAAAGCTGAAGAAAGGAGGGATTCCATTACAGCACGAACCGATGATCGAAATACAGAACATTGTGGCGTCGGCAAGTCTGGGAGGCAAGATTCACCTGGAGCTTGCGGCAAGGGTGCTTCCAAGGAGTATGTACGAGCCGGAACAGTTCCCCGGCCTCATTCACAGGATGCTTGACCCAAAGACCGTGATATTGCTGTTTGCGTCAGGCAAGCTAGTGTGCACCGGCGCTAAGAAGGAGAGCGAGGTGTACCGCGCGGTACAGAACCTGCATGCGCTCCTAGAAGAAAAGAACCTGATGATCTACGAAGGATAGGGGTTACTAGCGCTCCTTCTGTCAGCAACAGCGTGGCTACTCGCCTCGCGCTTTTCTTCGTGCTTTTGCTAGCTGTAGACGCGTCCGCGGCTATGCCGGCGCTTTCGCAGAAAGGATCCCGGCCTGCATACTTCTACGACCAAGCTGATGTCATATCGTCATCATACGAAGACGTTATCGACAGCTACCTGCGCGGTCTCAGTTTGACGATGCTTTTCTGAACACCGTGTATGCAATGGCGGGGCGCGTGGACTACGTGGACGACGGCGCGCCGGCAGGTGGAGGCTCTGGCGGCGGTGGGGCCGGCGGCTAAAACAGTAATAAATAGGCGGCATAAATGACAACCACCGCATGGTCAGTAAAGGCATCCTAATAGGCGGGGCTGCCGCAGGCGTCATCACCATCACAATCAGCATATTGTTCAGCATTTACATTTCCGGCTTTAACTCGGCGCAGGCAAAGGACGAGAATGTCGCGAGGCTTGCGGCGGACATCGACAGCAGCTCCAGCGCCGGTACGACCTGATACCAAACCTTGTCAACTCAGTCAGGGGCTATATGCAGTTTGAGCGCGACGTGTTGGAGCAGGTGACGCAGCTGCGCACAGACTGGCAGCGCGCCCCCACAGTGAACGAGCGCGTCGAGCTTTCGAACCAGATAGAAGAGGCCCTATCAAAGCTGATCCTGACCTACGAAGCGTATCCCGAGCTGAAAGCGGACCAGACGGTCGTCAGACTGATGGACGAGCTTGCAGGGACTGAAAACAGGATAGCAGTCGCAAGGACCTACTACAACGACGGCGTGCGCGACTACAACACGCACCTTCGCGTGTTCCCGAACAGCGTGTTCAACGAGAGTGGATTTCTGGGCGCCAAGCCTTGGGGACTGGAACAGTACACTCCCTACGAGGCAACGCTGGCCGCGCAGACCACCGTCACACAGGTCGACCTCACGGTGCCCTAGTCGCCCTCGTATTCGCCGCTTTCCCCAACTTGGCTCATGACAGACTGGAGTGTGCTGTCGTCGACAAGGCCGGCGCCGTGCAGCGAATTTACAATCTCGTGGATCGTGGCAACGGCGGTAAGATTGACGCCCATCCCTTGCAGCTTTTCCTCGGCGCCTTCCATCCTGCTGACGACTGCGACAACGTCTTCCACCACGCCGCCGTTTGCCCTGATGGCCTCGACAGCCTTGCTCACGGAAAGGCCGGTTGTCGCGACGTCGTCAACGATGACGACTTTTGCACCTGACGCAAGGTGTCCTTCCACCAGCTTGCTTGTCCCGTACCCTTTCGACTCCTTTCGGACGTAGAGGAATGGCCTGCTCATTTCGTACGCGAGCGCAGAACCAAAGACGAGGCCGGATGTTGGAATGGAGGCGAGGCAGTCAAAGCTTGGGACTCCTTTTTCCACGGCCTGCCTCAGCGCGCCTATGACGAGGCGAAAGTGCGAGGGAAAGCTGGGCAGCATGCGCAGGTCTATGTAGTATGGGCTTGGCTTGCCAGAAGCAAGCGTAAAGGCGCCGAACTTTAGGGCGTTGCTTTTGAGCAGGAACGACGCAAACTCGAGGGTGAAATCGTCTGTCACACATAGTCTATGAAAAGGATTTATTTTATCTTTTATTACCAAGCACGGATGCCAGAGATTTGGCTGAAGTACGGCAGCACCGACGTCGTGCTTGACATCAAATTCGAGAACCTTTCAAGCCAAGTTTCTTCTGGTTTGCAGGCCCTCTCCGACGAGCAAGCAAAAGCCGAGCTTGGCGCGGTGCCTGTGACTGACAGCATGCTGGTCCTTGCGCTCTCATCTTCCAGGCCCGCGGTAAGGGCCATCAGCGCCATCTTTGATAGCGCAAAGGCAAAGGGATTTACAAGCGTAACAGTCGACGTGCCTGCCAAGCTTGCCGGCGAGCTGCGCGCAAGCCTTGCGGCGCTTAGCCCGGACCCGCAGGCTCAGGCAAAATCGATAAACCGCATAAACTACCAGTCGCTCGCAGAGCGCATATCAAAATTCCAGAGCACGGTAGTCATTTCACAAGTGGCATACGACCCGCTTTTCGGGTTTGCCGGGGCGCCAAGCGCGATTTTGCGTAACCTGTACCCGGAAAGGATGGCCGAGGCGTTCTCTGCAAGGCAGGGAAACGCGCCAGCGCCAGGGATTGAGGGCGGGCCTCTAAAAGTCGCGCTTAGCGCGGTCGAGGGCTTGCAGGCAACGTCAGTCGAACTTGTCCCAGGCGGGGCCGGCATCGCAGGCGTGCACACCGGCACGATACTTGAGGCGTTCTCAAAGGCTCTTGCGCAGTTCAAGCCCGCAACCGAGGTGCACGTCGACTCCGTCAGGTCCGCGATAGTAAGCGCCTCGAACGAGGCCGGCGTCCATTCGACGCTTGCCAGTTCGCTCAATTCGCTTTGGAACTGCGCCCACGCAGTTATGGAGGGCGGAACTGTCGTGCTCCTTGCCGAATGCAGGGAAGGACTAGGCGGCGGGGCGCTGCAGGACTATGTCGAGGGCCGGCTCAGACAGGAGCAGCTAGCAAACGCACAATACAGCGAGGGGCTTGAACATCTGCTGTACCTGCAGAAATTGAGGCAGAGAAAAGAGCTCGGGTTGGTGTCAACTCTCCCGCACTATTACGCGACCAAGCTCGGGTTTGCCAGTTTTGGCGGCGCCCGGGACGCGCTTGAGAGCCTGCTTGCCAAGCATGGCAAGAGCCACAAGGCGCTTGTTGTCGCTGACGCGGACGTCACTCTGCTTAGAACAACGGCCTGAACGGCTGCGCCGGGAGAGGGGCACATAGCACCGCAAGGGCCATCGCGACCCAGAAAAGCGCCCGGCGTTTCTTTGAAAGCGGCGACACGTCGTCAAGAGGCGTGCTCTCTGGCGCCCTCGACGCGATGAGAAGCACAAGGAAGGCCATGACAAAGTACCCAAGGCCGGCCAGAACCCCCACGCTGCTGTACGTAAGTATGCGGTGCCACCTGATGCCGAGCGTAGCCCTCAGAATATGTCCGCCGTCAAGCTGCGCTGCCGGCATCAGGTTGAGGAACGTGATGAAAAACCCAACCCAGGCCGCAAAGAGCACTGGCGACATCACCAGCACCGCGTCGCCGTTTGCATCCCCGTTGCCGGCAAGGTAGTGGGTGGCCATCATGAGTATGCTGCTGTTGAGAGGCATCAGCTGGAGCCCCTCGAGCAGGTCCTCTGCCTCCTCTGCCGGTATCAGGATTGACGTGTACGAGCCGTACACCGATACTATCATGGTCACTATCAGCCCCGCTATCGGGCCGGAAATGCCGACGTCAAAGAGCACGTTTCTGTTTGTCATGTTGCTCCTAGTGACTATCAGGGCGCCGAGCGTCGGGATGAAAAATCCCGGTATGAACGGTATGAAATACGGCCAAGACGTCCTGATGCCGTGCCACTTGTTGGCTATCATGTGACCCATCTCGTGCACGCCGAGGATGCCCATCAGCGACATCGTGTAGACTGCCGCCAGCAGGAACGGGTCGCGGATGAACACCCTTGCAAAGTCCGAGTCGGCCCTGTACATCCCGTCGATGAACACCACCGCAAGGGTGGCCGCAAAAAGCATGGCTGGAAGGTAGGCCAGGTACCTGTTGCGCGGTCTTGCGCGCATCAGCTTGGACACGGTCACCACTACGCCATTTTCAACAGTAAGGGTAGATGAGGAGAGTGTGGGCATCAGCCTTGACTCGTATCTTGCCCGCTTGGCAGTGGCTATCATGCCCACCTTGGCAAGCTCTCTCAAGAGTTTTGGAAAAGTGTCGTAAATCGACGACTCGGAAATCAGGAACCTTACGGCGTCTTCTCGTGGGTGCTTCTGCATGTCCACTATCTTGTAAAATGAGGAGACGACGGGTGCAGCCCTGGAATAGTCGCCGTTGAGAAAGGTCGCCACCGCAAATTTCTTGGCTGTAACTGAATTAAAGCCTTGTCCTGACATGGGCTTTGTGTAGAAAGTGCCTGTTGTTTAAAAAGTCTGTCTCAAGAGACACTTTTTAAACAAAGCCTCTGACATGTTAAGGTTAAATAATGTCATTCTTGTTCTAACTTTTGGTTTGCAGACAGCCCTGCGCAAGGTAGGAGATTATGCCATCCGCCGATGCGACGAGCAGGACCTCCCGGCAGTCATCGACATAAACATGGCCGCCCTTCCCGAGCACTACTCCGAGTACTTTTTCGAGTCCATTCTCAGGGAGCTTCCGGAGGCGTTCATAGTAGCCGAGCTCGACGACAAGATAGTGGGCTACATCATGTGCAAGATAGAGTTCGGCTTTTCCAACTTTCGCAAGCTCGGGTTTGTCAAGAAGGGACATGTGGTTTCAGTCGCGGTGCTTGAGGAACACAGAGACAAGGGGGTCGGAAAGGCGCTGATGCTCGAAGGCATCAATGGCGTCCTTCAGCGAAAAGCCGACGAGATCTATCTCGAAGTCAGGGTGAGCAACGGCGGCGCGGTAAAGATGTATGAGAAGCTGCGCTTTGAGACCAAGTCGAGGCTGCGCTCGTACTACCGCGACGGAGAGGACGCGTACCTGATGACGTTGGAACTGAACTAGTCGATTAATGTGTTTGATATGTTGCTGACGGCCTCAATAACACGGGGCCCGTGCGCCTTTTTGTTTATGAGGACCACTATGCTTGAACCCTCGTAGGTTGAGACGACCTCGGCCAACTTGCGCGTGAGAACCTTTCAAATCCAAGCGTGCATATCAGCTCCGTAGCGTTGTCAACGAGCAAGGTCGGCCTTATTCTTAGAGAGTATCTTGAAGCTTGATACAAAACCTTGGTGAGCAGTAGACATCTGCCTTTTGAACTTGATGGCCGTAAACGTGAAGACAGCGGGCGCCGCTATGCGTATGATTGCGATATGGATGAACAGCAGAATCATCCTGATCTTGTAATCGAAAGTAAAGGACGAAGGTGTCTCTATGTAAATATTATCAGGCACTCCCAAGCATGACAAGCACATCACGGGAACGGTGGGTTTAAAAACTCTGTACATCCTATACGCGCATGGTCTTCAAGTACATAGACATCTTGGGCGAGTCCACCGAAGGCTTTGACGACGCAGTCAGAAACGCCATAACGGAGACGGCACAGACGGTCAAGGACATCAGGACCGCCGAGGTGGTCAGGCTGAACGTGATTGTCAACAATGACAAGATAGTTGAATATCAAGCATACATGCGGGTGTCATTCAAGGTCAAGAGGAAGGAAGGCTAGCGCGCATAAAGATTGATAAGATGCGCCGGATGCCATGAACGGCATGAATGCAAAGCGGGGCAACAGAGGTGCAGGCGCGGCCCTACTCGCAGTTGCTATAGCGGCGTTTTTCATCTACGCGTATTTTCTGCTCGCAAGCGAATACAGCATGCTCATTATCCAATTCACGGTGCTGGCCGCAGTTGGCATACTCTTGGCGGTGCTCGGGTGGATAGGCTACACGATGCTCACGGCGCCAAAAGAAGACCCTAGTCCCGCGTGACTTCCACGTCGGCCACTATCTGGTAAAAACGCGGCCCAACTTCCCGGACGACCGTCGTCTCTGTAACCTTGTGGTCGTAGCCCTTGAACGCCTCGTGTGCGTCTTTTGCGCCAAGCCATTTTGCTTCCTTTTTGCCGCCCGCCCTCACGTGTGCAAAATAATGGATGACACCCTTGTCTTTGAGCGCCATCACCGCAGTTTCAATGAACTCTTTTGCGCGCTCGGGTAGCGGCATCAACACCCTGTCAGCCACGCCCGTCAACTGATCCCGGATTGCGTCGGCCGCGTCGGCGCAGATAGGGACGACGCGGTCATAGACCTTGTTCAGCTTGGCGTTTTCTGCGCACAGGTCGTTTGCGACTGGGTTGGAGTCAATGCTGTAGACTTTGCAGGTCTTGTTTGCCTTTGCGATTACTATGGAATACGTCCCGACGCCGGCAAACATGTTCACTATTGTTTCGTTCTCGCCCACAAGGCAGGCTATTCGCTGCCTCTCTGTCGACAACCGCGGCGAAAAGTACGCTTTTGCTACGTCGACTTTGAACCGGCACCCGTGCTCCTTGTACTCCGTCACCGTCCTGTTCTCGCCGGCAAGAAACTCCAAGTCGCGCACGCGAAAGTCGCCCCTGACTGCCGAGGCCTGCGCAAACACTGCCTTTGCGGTCTTTACATTTGCAAGAATGGCCTCTGCTATCACCGCCTTCTTGCCTGCAAGACCGTCCGGTATTTTGACTATGACTATGTCGCCGACCTGATCAAAAGCCGAGTACACCTGCGCGGCCGCTTCGGCGTCAAGCACGCCGGTTAGCATGTTTTTCAGCATATGAGGCATGTCACTGCTTTACGTAGTAATAGCTGCCCGAGTCTTTCTGCTCCCTGTCCAGCCTGCCGCCCTCCTTGTTTACCCGGGGCCTGCCGGTGGTCTCGTCACGCCTGTAAGTTATCGCAAGCGCCGCAAGGAACCTGTTCATGCCGTCTTCCTTACGCATCGGCGCAGTCGCTGTTCCCTTTATTCCGGGCTCGCCCTCGAATATGACAAGCGTGTCCGCCACAAGGTCTATGAGCTGCATATCGTGGTCAATGATTATTGCAGACTTGCCCTGTGCCTTAACAAACCTCTGCAAAAACTTTGCAACAGCTATCCTGTCCTCTGCGTCCAGAAAGGCCGACGGCTCGTCCAGCGCGTAGATGTCGGCCTGACGCAACAGCGACGTGGCGACTGCGACTTTTTGAAGTTCTCCGCCGCTCAGGTTCTTGACGCTTTTTTCGTACAGCTTTTTCGCGCCAAGTGGGACGATTATCTGATCTTCTGCAGCCGAGCCTTCTATCGGCGCCTGGTACGCTGCATACATCAGAGAGCGCACGTCTCCCTCGTAATCTTGGGTAAGGTACTGCGGCTTGTACGAGATCTTGGCACCTACCTCTATCTTGCCCGAGTCAGGGTGGTCTACTCCGGCCAGCATGCGCATGAACGTGGTCTTGCCAAGGGCGTTTGCTCCCACCATGCCGACTATCTCACCTCTGCGGATCTTGCCGGCAGACACCTGCAGGTCAAATGACGGGAACTTTTTCGTGACGTCAGAGTAGCTTGCAACCGGAACGTCCGAGATGACCTCGTCTTCAGAAGTGGCGATGTCAAAGCGGAAGGCCTTGTCCCGGAAGCGCACGTTCTCTGCCGGCAGGAATCCTTCCAAAAAGTTGTTGATGCCCACCTTTGTGCCCTGTAGTGCCGAGACTATGCCGTAGGCTCCCGGCTCGCCGTAAATGATGTGCACGTAATCTGAAAGGTAGTCAAGAAGCGTCATGTCGTGCTCGACTACCATCACGCTCTTGCCCTCTTCAGCAAGGTCTTTGATGACCTTTGCCACCGCAAGGCGTTGGTATACGTCGTTGTAAGAGGACGGCTCATCGAAAAAGTAGTATTCGGCGTCCCTTGCTGCCGTGACTGCGACTGCAAGCCTCTGCAGCTCGCCCCCGCTCAGCGTGCCAAGGTCGCGGTCAAGGATGTTCTGCAGCCCGAGCTGCGTTACCAGTTTGTCTATCACCTTACGCTCGTCGT
>Ga0209431_10002151_pt1 | contig 16080 bp, 20 predicted proteins | sample RifCSP13_3_FD_184021 | JGI IMG/M metagenome (GOLD analysis project Ga0209431, IMG submission 184021) | Soil microbial communities from Rifle, Colorado - Rifle CSP2_sed 13_3 (SPAdes) (version 2) | ecosystem: Environmental > Terrestrial > Deep subsurface > Rock core/Sediment | place: Rifle...
TGTTGTATCATGCGTATAGGATATTGATGAGAAAGCAATGGCAGATGAAAACGCAAAGCAATCGGACAAAATCGAATTCCTGGCCTATCTCCCGCCGATCCAGACGGCGCTTACCATCAGCGGGGACGGGGATTTACTGCGGGTAAAACTGGACTGCAATCTATCTGTATCGCCGGATGCTGCCAGATTGCTTATAATGACGGGGAAGCGGTTGAAGGTTACGATTGAGGAATACTTGACGGAAATTGACGATGCGACTAAAAAAAGCTCAAAAGGAAGCTCTACTTCAATGGATAGCCGAAGGATTGATGTCAGACGAAATCAACGTAAGAGCGGCTAGTTTTGAACCCGCATTCCAGGTTACTCGACAAAACGTAGACCAATATCGCAAACGGCACGCAATCCAAATTGATGAATTGCGCAAGAAGTCGGAATACGAAGCCCTGAATGCCGGTCTTGCCATAGTCGCTGTTAGGGTGCGTAGATTACAGGAACTTGCGCGAATTGTGGAAAAGGACTTATTTAGCGGGGAACGGGAAACAATTTGGCTTCCGCAGGTCAAAAGCATTGGTAGTGGATTGAATGCGCAAATAGTTGATTATGAAGAGTTCAATCGAAGTGAATTTGAAACATATCGCGGGATTTTAGATGACATTGCAAGAGAAACAGGAGGGAGAGGCCAAAAGGTAGACATTCGCAATTTAGATTTATCGTCACTTACAGACGAACAATTAGAACGGCTGTCTAAGGGAGAGGATTTGTATGCTGTCCTTGCAGGTAAGGGTACAGGCTGAACAAGAGCGCCGCAGGCGTCAATCAGGCGGAATTTCATCTGCTTACCAGTTATTCCAGCAGAAATATTTCTATGACTTAGCGGGGTTTGCAAGAGATTGTATTACCTGGGATAAGGGAGAAGAATTATCGGAATATCAAGTTGAAGGAATGAAGCGGCTGGTGAAATATCGCCGCTTTTCCATGCGCGGTCCACACGGCTTGGGTAAGACGGCTTTTGCTGCAATTGTTGTTTTATGGTTCGTTCTCACACGGGATGGGAAAGACTGGAAAGTTCCCACACTGGCAAGCGCATGGAGGCAATTATCTAAATTCTTGTGGCCTGAAATCCATAAATGGTCACGCCGGCTGAAATGGGATGTAATAGGCCGTTCTCAGTTCGGGCGCATGGAATTATTCACCTTGAGTATCAGGCTAAAAACAGGGGAGGCGTTTGCAATCGCTTCTGATAACGCTGCCCTCATTGAAGGCGCGCACGGAGATCATATCCTGTATTTGTTTGACGAAAGCAAAACCATACCGAATGATACCTGGGATGCCGCAGAGGGGGCTATGTCTACGGGGAACTGCTTTTGGCTTGCGGTCAGCACCCCTGGTGATCCATCTGGGCGATTTTACGAAATACAAGGAAAAAAGTCAGGTTATGAAGATTGGAATGTATTCAAGGTTACGCTTGAAATGGCAATCAGGGCCGGGCGCATCAATGCAGAGTGGGCAAAGGCACGCGAAAGGCAGTGGGGAAGGGAATCGTCTGTTTTTATTACCCGCGTTTTGGGCGATTTTGCCGCAAATGATGAAGATAGTGTTATCCCGCTATCCTGGATTGAACGCTCCAATGAGCGGTGGTTGGCACGAAAAGAAAAAGAACAATCAAAGGATGTGTGGGGAGAAGTCACAGGGCTGGGCGTAGACATTGGGCGCGGGGGTGATCCATCAGTTATAGGGATTCGCTGCGGAAATGCCATCAAGGAATTCAGAAAAATAAACGTTCGTGATGTTATGCAAATCGCCGGATTGGTTGCCGGTCTCTTAATTGCCCATGTTCGAGCAAAAGCCAGCATTGACGTAATTGGCATAGGTGCGGGCGTGTATGACCGTTGCCGAGAAAACAAAGAAATTCTCAATCGCCTTGATAGGGTAATTTCCTTCAACGCCAGTGAGAAAAACGATTTGCGTGACAGTTCCGGGGAACTTGGTTTTATCAATATGCGTTCGGCTGCTTGGTGGTGCGTGCGCGAATTATTGCAAACTGACGAAATTGACCTGCCTCCTGATGACGAACTGACAGGGGAACTGACGGCGCCAAAATGGAAAGTGCAATCTGCTGGTAAAATACAGGTAGAAAGTAAAGATGACATCAAAAAACGGATAGGGAGATCAACGAACTACGCCGATACTGTTATACAAGTTTTTGCACCTAAGCCAATCGTGAAATTAGCTGGCGCATGGGGCCGAACGAAGAAATAGGAGCAATTATGGCAACAAATTCCACCCAACCCAAAAAGGGCACGCGAGCCTATTTACAACTCAAGATCAACAAACTTGAGAAAACCATCCAGAACGCAATGAGGGTGAATTCCTATCTCATGAGTCGCAGTTCTGTTTCTGCTGTGCTGGGCAAACAATTCGAGGGCGATCGAGATTTGTACACCGTCCTGGGCTATCCAACCGACCCTGATTATGATGCGTTCCTGAATATCTACGAACGTGACGGCCTAGGGACCCGGATCGTAGAACTTATCTCTAATGAAACCTGGCGGGAACTGCCGGTGCTGGTAGAGGGGGAGAACAAAAAATTCGATGAATTCGACGATCCGGGACCACTGCAAACGACATTCTCCGAGCTGAACGACAAATTCCACTTGTTGAGCATCTTCAATGAAGCGGATGCCAATTGCGGCATTAGCCGTTTTGCTCTGATTCTCTTGGGACTTCCAGGCGAACTGGGTACCGAAGCTAAACCGGGCGGTACTCTCATGTATCTCAGTGTGCACGACGAAGGCGACGCAGAAGTTGACGAATCCACGATTATTAGAGACCCGCAAAACCCCCGTTTCGGCCTGCCAGAGAGATACAACATCGTAGTCGATGCCATGTCTCAATTGAAAGTGCCGGTGCATTATTCCCGCCTTATCCATATCAAGGAAGGCAGCGATAAACGCAGCTACAGGCGCATTTACGGCAATGCCAGGCTCAAGAAGTCGCTCAATCGCCTGTATGACCTGGAAAAGGTCGTGGGGGGCGGTTCTGAGGCGTTCTGGTTAGTGATTCGCAAAGGTCTGGCGCTCACCGCTAAAGAAGGCATGGATTTGCCGGTTGCGGGAACGGCTGAATACGATGCCATGCTGGACGAAATCGAAGAGTATGAGCATGGCTTGAGTCGCATTATGAAATTGGTAGGCGTAGACATCAAAGACCTGGGTTCGGACCCGGTATCATCACGCGATCAATTTGATGTCAACATCGCATACCTGGCTGGCACGAATGGTATCCCACAAAGAATATTATTAGGAGCAGAAGCGGGGCAATTGGCTTCTTCTCAAGATCAATTCAATTTGGATGATAACATCCGCTCCAGGCAGATAAAACAAGCCGAACCGTTTATATTGCGACCTTTCCTTGACCGCTTAGGAGCATTGAAGGTCAAATTTGAAGATCAAGCAGGAAAGATAAAAAGCGTAATAATCCCCCCGAAATATACTGTCATCTGGAAATCGTTATTCCAGCTTACGGATATGGAAAAGGCGAACATTGCCAGCACGACGGCTAACGCGCTGAGTGCTATCACTGGCGGTTCGCCTGAAGAGGCTATGCCAATTGAGACGTTCACACAACGATATTTGGGTTACAAGCCGTCCGAAGAAGAAGCGGCGGCGATGCAAGAGAAAAAGACCGAAGCCGATGAAGCCAACCAGACACCGCCTGAGCCTAATCAGGATGAGCTTGATAAGCTGCTTACCCGTTTCGGCGGCAACGGAAACGGCAACCGCTCAGACCGGGCCAGGCTGAACGAGATCATCTCTCGCCTGAATGCGAAACCTCTCGGCAAAATCGGAAATGTGGTCTATTTCGAGAATACGCAGGATGTAACCATTCTGCAAAATGTAACGGTTCTCAATCGGGATGAAAGTTATTCGGCCATGATTGCCTTCATGATTCCAGATGTCTTGAAGCAGGAATTGAAAACAAAATACCCCTGGATTCAAGATGATGTGCTGACAGAACTCCACATTACGCTTTGTTATCTAGGTGACATCCGCACTCTATCCCGCGAAAAAATATACAGCGCCATAAAGATGTTTGCGGTCCAGGCGCAGCCAATCAAGACCAAAATGCAGGGGATTGGCCGTTTTGTTTCAGGCGCGGACAAAGACCCGATCATTGTCACATTCGATAGTCAGTCAAATCAGTTAGTGGAGTTGCGCAGGACGTTGACTGAAGTTCTCAATATGGCCGGTATTCCATACCACGATGATCACGGCTACATCCCGCACATGACACTTGCCTACATCGATGCAGACGGCGAGATGCCAGCCGATACGATAGATCCGATGGAGATGAATTTTAGTTCTGCCTTTTTGGTTATCGGTGGGGAGCAAACTGAATATGAGTTTGGAAACGCCGATGGACTGGTGACTGTGAAAAATCCGTTTGATGAGTTTGGAAATAGGATTGTGTAAATGTCTACCATTTACATGCTCAAAGGCCTCCCGGCCAGCGGCAAATCGACAAAGGCTTGGGAGATTGCTTTGCTCAAAAATGAATTGATTGTTCTCAAGGATAAATTGGAAGAAAATAATAATTAAAAAATGACCTTCCTCAATCCCTTCCTGTCTACCGATCCTCTCCGCCCGTCTCGCCTCTTTCGCCTCGGCGATGATCCTTTATTGCCATTCACCGATAATGAAACTCAGGATTTCCTTGAAGATAACTCCGACCTGAAAGACACGATCAAACTATGGGATTCTAAATCCGGCTACAAGGGAATGCTGGAGGCGCGAAATAAGTCGGTGGTACAGCAGGCGGCTACGATTTGGGATGTGATATTTGACCTTTCCGCAGGCCGTTACCGCTACCTGAAAAATGGCCGTTTCATCTCAGCCGATCAAATCAGGATTGCCAATCTGCGAGTTGCCAAGGCGCAAGAGATGTACATGAGCGACCTTACTCAACAGTTGATAGACGGCCAGATCACAGAGCGGCAATGGTATCTTTCCATGCGCAAAGCGATGAAGGATGAATATCGCGCATCCTGGATTGCATCCATCGGCGGGATTGAGAATTACAGCCGGAGCGAAGTATCTAAATTCGGCTGGGCGGTCCGTCCGCAGTACCGCTGGCTGGATAACTTCCTATTGGAAATCCAATCAGGAAAGCAACCGCTCAATGCCTTTGCAAAACGCCGGGCGCGGATGTACGCGCGGGCGGCGAATGGGATTTATCAGAACAATATCCTGCGCATTGCGAAAGAGCATGGATTGAGAGAAGCGCGACGGATACTTGGAGAAACGGAAAATCATTGTCATGATAGCAGGCAGCGTCCCGGATGTATCGAGTTGGCAAGATTGGGGTACGTGCCGATTGACCAGGTTGTAGAAATTAATTCTGCAACTTGCTTATCAAATTGCCGATGTAGTTTTTCCTTTAGATAACTATGAAAACCATCAACGACCTGCCCGAAGAAACAAAGCAATTCATAGATGAGTTGCACCAAGACCATCTGGCGCAATCTCAGAAAGATATTATCCGTATCTTGGATGATGATAATCATCTGCTGTGTTGCTATAATCGCATAACGCATTGCATAGAAATTCATGGACAAAATCGCGGCGGAAACCACAGTACGCGTCGCAAAAAGTATTCTATCAATGTGGACATTCTCAAAAGGCAAGGGATGAGCAATTACTTTTCAGATAGCCCGGTATTTGAATTCAGGGCCGAAATCATAAGCGAGGAAACCAATGGCAGGTAACATCTTTCCCGATGTCCCGTTTCAGGCGAACGTAATCAGCACCAACGCTCACGCCTATAGCCCTGACAGTACACGCGATTGGGGTATCGTCCCGGCAACACACAGGAACAATATCAAGATCATCGCAAAGGGCGTTTATTATCTGGTAGGCGAGCCGTTGTGGGAAAATGGTAGGCAATGGCGAGTACCACCTGATGACATCGAATTGGTTATAATCGAGCCGCCTCCGCCAGATCCAGATACCATTACCTATCAGCCTGGCGATTTGGAACTCGTAACGCCAAACGGAATATACAAGAACTCAAACGCTGTAACTCTGACGAAAGTCTAACTATGCCGGGCTACATTGCCAGCCATACTGTTTTTGAAGCCGAAACAGGCACGCTCCCGCCGAAAGAGCCTATCCCTGTTACTCCGCCTGCGTGCTGGGAGGTGGTCGAAGGCGACGGTCAGATACCAGCGCTTCAAATGGTGGATTTCGACTTCGACAGTCGATTGCTTCCATTATGGACGCGAATAAGGAATTTCTTTACGCGCTTGCCGCTTATCAAGACAATAGTCCCCAGATCGCATTTAGCCGAAACGAATATGACGTTCCCGGATAGGCCGGTGACATTAGAAGGGATTTTAGGATTTCTTCTGGCTTTACTTGGCTGGCGCGTTGCCTCTACCAGTAAAATTATCACTGACCTGAACAAAAAGCCGGTTTGGATTGAATGGATTACAGATTGCATCGGGGAGCGCAATGCAGAGAACTTCCCGCAAGCCGGTGATGGTTACTGCGATACCGGCGCATGGAAACTTATGAGCGCAACGGCGGGCGGTAATTGGCGCAAGGTCCGAGAAATCATCATCCAAAATGGCACGAAATATTGTATTTTGGAGTTGTTGGATTTCAACATCACCCCCGAAAAACGGGAGGACGGTTGGTATTACAACGGCGAGAAAAAGACCTACCGCACCCATTCGTACTTATTCAATGTGCGTACCAATCGCAAAGTAACTAATATCATGACCTGGCTTACTGCGGGTGGTATCAATATCTCGAACGATGTGGGGCTTGAAGGTGGGAAAGGTCATGAAGCCTGGCCTTGCCCGGTCAAAGGTGGGGTTGCAGCGCAGCGCCTTATGGATATGTGGCTGCTGCCAGCGCTCCCAGCCGAGATGACTGTTTATGCCGATAGTCTGATTGTATACGGTGATTTGGTAGAGCAGCGTGACGGGATTTTGTGTCAGATTATCAAATATCGGATTTGGGGACCGGATATTTTTGGTTTTGATTCCGTTCGGGGGAACTGGTATAAACTCAGTGAAATGCTGGTTAGGGGTACGCTGGAATTGCGCAATGGCGGTAATGGTTTTGACCTTCGAGTTTATTCGCCTTCTTTGTTGCCAAATCGCAGAGTTGTTCCATCACCTGATTGCGGGTGGCTCCGACCATGAACAACAAAGTTCCCCTAATCGTCTACATTCTGCTTATTCCCTTCACCCCCTTGATTTTCTATCTCTGGCGATGGCATGAGCGTCGAGAGTTGACCAGATATATTCGAGGTTGAAAAACTCGTTTTAGCTTCAACGAGTTTTCTTGATTGTCAAAGCGTAACTTTCACCCTTTCTAATCGTCATGTAAATGAGCCGGTCGCTCTTTTGCTTCTTTACTGGAATCAAAACACCATCATGCTTTAGGGCCGTCGTTGATTGCTAAAGAGTGACCGGTTTATCGGTAGCACGAAAGTGCTATGCAAACGCAATTGACAAATTGCGTGTAATTTGCTAAGATAAGTTAGAAATTCATTTCACACTGTACGCTGAAGCGCCGAGTCGCTCCGTTCGTTCAGGAGCAATTGGGCGCTTTTAGCTTATATGGACAGTGAACTCCGCTCGCACATCGTAAATAACGCATTTTTCCGCACCTGGCGCAAAGAGACTGTAGGCGACAAGGCCTATCTTGTTGTGAAGGGCGTGCCATTGGTCGAGGGCGTCCTGAATGGTCGTTACGTCTCAGCCGATGAGTTCGGCGCGTTTGTGAAAGATTGGGACGGCGTGCCTGTTGTCATGAGACATCCAAAGACGAATGACGGCTCTGCTCGGGTCGCTTCGCCCGATGTGCCGATTGTGGGAAGGTTTTACAACGCCGAGCTAGACGGTACTCGTTTGGTGGGGGAATTCTGGCTCGAAGAAGATGCCTTGAATAGCCCTGATGGTGAAACTGTCATCACGCGCATGAAAGCGCAATTGCCGATAGAGTTATCTACCGGCTATTATGCGGAAAGTGTGCCGAGCGTGGGGAAGTGGAACGGCAAAGAATACAATCTCGTCGATCAAAATTTGCACCCTGACCATATCGCCCTGCTGCCTGATGAAGTTGGGGCATGTTCGTTGGATGATGGCTGCGGGCTGAACAGGAATAGGCAAATGTCAAAACAAAACGCGGAACATCCCTGGCATAAAGGCAGACCTGGCAAGGTAGGCGGATCAAGAAGTGACGAGAGTGACGTTGATTCTGAATCCGCAAATACAGCCAGATCACTCACCAAAAAGGCCGATCAAGCCACAAAACGCGCAATGGAATCTGGCGATCCTAAAGACCACGCAGCCGCCAGAGATGCCCATGCGAAAGCTGCCGAGGCTAACTTTCAGGTTTACTTCGAGATCAAAAAAGATGATCCTGAGGCAGCCGAGGGTTTTTACAGGGCAGTATTTGACCATGAACGCACCGCAGAAATCCACAATAAACATGCTGGCAAGTTGAAGCAGAACGTCACGGGCCTATCTGGAAAAGCCGCTGAAATGTGGGAGGAAATCTACCAGGCCGCCTTGAAAGAATATGACGATGAAGCAAAGGCAGCGGCTACGGCCTGGGAAGCCGTGAAAAGGAAATATCGCAAAGACAAAGATACTGGCAAATGGGTTTTGAGGGAAAACAGCACCCAACCCAAACAAAACACTTTAGACATTACGCCACAGGAAGCGGAAGGGCTTGCCGCTCTTGTGGCGTTTGTAGCAGACTGACCGCACTTGTAAGCGGGCAGTTGCCTATCGTAAAAGGAGATCAATATGGATAAACTCGTATTTCGTAAGTTCGCCAAGCTCGTAGGCAACGCAGAGGATCTTGTCCCGCTTGCAAACGAGTACGACGAAGATTATCCCGAAGGTTGGGATGAAATGAGCGAGGAGATGAAGGAAGAGTGGAAGAAAAAGCACATGATGAAGGATAACGCGGACAAGCCCACAGAGCCAACCGCGCCGGTCCAAAACCAACACCCAACTTCCCCCGCTCCGGCTGCTCCGAAGCTCGAACTGCCCGCCGAAACCGTGCAACTCAATGCGCTGGTCAAGGAAATAGGCGGCGTGGAAGCCCTGAGAACGCTCTTGCTTTCAGCGGCAACCGTCACGGCAAATGCCTTGCAAAACGAAGAAGCCGAACGCAAGAGCCTGGCGGAAAGCATCAAGGCAAATAGCGCAGACTTTGCCGACAGTGAACTGGCAGAAATGTCAATCGGCACTCTGCGCAAAGTGGCAAACATGGTTGGCGCGCCTATCGCGGTGGATTACAGCAGTCTGGGCGCTGGCGCTATCAAGGCCAACAAAGATGACATCGCCGTCATGCCCGACATCTTCGCCGCCGAATTCTGGAAGGAGAAATAATCATGGCTAAAACCAATCCCTCCACCATCAATTTAGTAAGCGCCGGTACTCCGCACTATGAGAATTTCCGCCTGGCTCCATTGGACGCCTGCGGTAACGGCGCGATCACTCCCGGTATGCTGGTCGAATTGACCACCGGGGAAGTTCGCCCGCACTCAACGCAGGCGGGGAATGTCACCCCGATCATGGTAGCAGTTGAGGGTGAAAACCTGGATGCAAGCTCTATCACCCTGGGCGATATCGATACCGACTATGACGATGACAATGGCAGCGTCAAGGTTTGGTTTCCCCGATCCGGCGATGTAGCTTATATGCTGCTGGGGGCCGGTGCGAACGTTGCACAGGATGGCCTATTGCAATCCGCATCAGACGGGTATCTGATGGCCTACGGGGCCGTTGCCAACATCCACGAACAAATCGTAGGACGAGCAGTTGCCGCAGTGAATAACTCAGCTGGTACTTCTCCCGCTCGCGTGAAAGTGAGGGTAGCATAATGTTGCACCGATCAAATGTCTCTGATGTCATGGCGCTCTTTGGCCGCGATGGTCTAAAAGCTGCGCCGATCCTGCGCCCTCATCTCGGGATGCACCATAACGGCCTGCTCCGCAAGGATGAATGGCTCGAACTTGACCGCGTAGTGCTGGAAACGGCCAAGACCGAACTGAACGGCGTGCAAGACCTGATTTCCCTGGGCCTGACCAAGCGTCTGGGTGGCCTCGGCTCGAAGGTTTCAGCTTACGAGCAAATCGGGGAAATGACCGCTGCGACTGTCTCGATGTCTGTCGATGTTCCTGGCGAGAAAGACCGCCTGGAATACACGATGGTCAACGTGCCAATCCCGGTCATTTTCAAGGATTTTGCCTTTGACTTGCGCGACCTGTCCGCCGCGCGTCAATCCGGCGATCCGCTGGAAACTGATCACGTGGCTGCCGCTACACGCGTTGTGACCGAAGGCATGGAAACTATGCTCTTTGCTGGTAGCACGGTGCAACTCGGCGGATATATCATCTACGGCTACACCACTCACCCCAACCGCATCCAATCAACCGCTGCGGCTCTTGGCGGCGGCGATTGGGGCACGCCTGGCAATGCCTACAAGACCATCCAAGGTGCCTTGAACTCTCTCCGCGCGCTGGGCTTCCGTGGACCGTTCATGGTCTATGCTGCCGCAACCCAATACGGGCAAACGCTCAACTACATGGACCTGACGAATACTCAGTCAGAAAAGGCCGCGATTTTGCGCAACATGCCCGAAGTCCGAGACATCAAGCCATCGTTTGAGCTGACGGCCAGCCACGTGGTCGTTGCGCAAATGACCTCGAATGTGGTTGACCTGGCCGTAGGATTTGCGCTTGCGCCTATTTCCTGGGTCGAGATGGGCGGGATGATTACGCAGTATCGCGTGATGACCGCTCTCGCTCCGCGCGTCAAGGCCGATGCCAGCGCTCGTTGTGGTGTAGTCCATATTACGGCTGCATAGAAAGGCACCGAATCATGTCCGAGAAGAAATATACCTACCGCGTCAAAGCGGGTCGCAAATGGGGACCGTATCATGAATACGGTCCCGGCATGACCATCGAACTGACCGAGGACGAAGCGGGCGGATTCCTGGATACCCTGGAATTGGTGAAAAACGGCAATGTCATTGTGGAAACCAATGAAGCCGCTCATCTGGCTACGCTCACTGTAGGTCAACTTAGGGAACTACCCGAATATGCCGAAATGGAAAACCCGAAGCCGAAAAGCAAGGCCGACATTTTGCACGCTATTCTTGAGGCGCGCGGCCTGCTTGAGGAAGATGCCGAGTGAGTTACGGTTCAGCCGCCGGGGTTGCCGCTCTATCGTCCATGTGGACAACGGACGGGGCATTTACGACCACCAGCCGTGTAACACTGGCCTCGGTCACTACCTGGTTGGATCAAGTCTCTAAAATGCTGGATACTGCCCTGTCAGATGAAGGTTTCCTAACCCCCGTGACGGTGGTTGCCGTACTTGGTGAGTTTGACCTGCTGGTCGACGGAATCGTCAAAGACCTGGCGGATTATTCCAAAGGGTCTGGCCGTTTCTTTACCAAAAAGGCTCTCGATTCCGGTACAAGCCCATTCATGACCATCGACAAAGAAGTGCATGAATGGGTCACCCGGAAATCCATCGGCTTCGAGGCGCAAGGTGTGCCGAGGCGAACGGATTTCCGAGGCCGTCATAGGGCAATCTTCGAAGTGTTGTGAAAACATGCCTTACATCTCTTTCCAGGTCAAAAATGCCAAGATCGTAAAGGCTGGCTTCGAGCATCTGCGTAGGGCCATTCCTGAAATCAGCCGCCTGCGTTTGTATCAGGCGGCGGTAGAAATCGTAAGGCGCATGAAGCAACCTGGAAAGCCGATCACTTATCCTGTCAAATGGGATACACTGAAACAAAGACGTGCTTTCTTTGCAACTGACGGATTTGGTAAGGGTATCCCGACCAAACGCACGGGCGCGTATCAAAAAGCGTGGCAGGTGCGAGCCGTAAGGCAATCACCGGCGAATGTCGGTTACGACGTAGGCAACCCGCTTGCTCATGCCCGGCATATCGGCGGACGTTCCACAGGCGGCGGGCAGTCCAAAATCCACAAAGGCCGTTGGCCGCTGTTCAAGCGTCAAGTTGAAATCGTGGTCAAGAAACTGCCGAAACTTGTACGTGATCATCTGAAACAGGTAGCACGGCGAGAAGGCTTTAAGGCACGCGACTGATGGCCGCTGATTATTATGCACACGTTGAGTCGGCCTTACGCACTTTGATAAAGTCCGAACTACCGTCCTACTTTCCATCAGGAACGGCTGACGACCAGGTGACGAAATCGGACGATACGCACTACGATGACGGTTTTGATTATTTCTTTACGACCTACCCCGGTGCGTTTCCGATGGTCAATGTCGGAGCGCAGGTTGTTGAGACTGCCTGGGAAATCGTTGTGGATATAGTCACACGCTGGCGGAATAATCAAGAAGATAGTTTCGAGTTATTTACGGCCTACCGGTCTGACGTGTTCAATCTGCTCAACCTATCACTGGTTGGCCGCAATCTAAACAGGACAAACGGAGTCCGAGGCGTCTCAATGCTCTCTGAAGAAAGACCGCGCTTTATCCCGCTCCGGGCGGATGACCCGAATAGCCCCACTTCTCACATCGGGCAGGTCTGTATAGTGACCGTAAGGCACGTAGCCAATAAGGAGTAAGTCATGGAAGGTTTGATTGAAGGCCGAGTAATACATTACGTTTTACCAAGCTGGCACGCAGAAGAAATCAACCGCCGCCGAATAAACGATGCGGGACAAGGTGAGAACTGGCCGAAGGGGACGCAAGCGCATGTAGGCAATCCAGTAAGTTCCGGTGAGCACTGCCCGGCAATCGTTGTCAAAGTTTGAGACCATGATTCAGACGGTAATGGATGTTGCAATGCTCAGGTGCTTCTGGACGGCAACGATTCCCTTTGGGTTACAAGTATTGTGCATGACCCAAACGGCGAACCAGGTTCTTGGCATTGGCCCGAAAAGGTTTGAACGTGAGCGATACTGTCAAATGCCCGCTCAAAGGGCATGACCACGAAATAGAACTCGTCCCTCACCCGGAAACGCCGGGCAAGGTGATTGCATATTGCGGCAAGCGCATTGTCATTGAAATGGACGCGCCGAAGCCAAAAACCAGTCACCGTAATTATTCGCGCAAGAAAAATAAATAGGAGTCGCTATGGCAACTATACAATCCGAACCCTTCGTATTTTCAGGATTCCATAAAGGCGTAGCATACGCCTTGAATGCTTACGGGCGTCCCGATCCCGCCTCCGCAGATCCGTACATCGGTCCTTACACGGGATTGGAAATCTACGCAACCAAAGCATTCTCCCTGACCGTCCCTGCTACCCGCAAAGTGGCGCATATCGGCAATGACCGTCTTTTGAAAACTCAGCAATTCCCGCCGCAAGAACCGGTTGTAGGCGAAGTCGGGGCAGGCGCTGAGGATTTGGATTTGGTTGCCCTGCTGACAGGCGCTACGGTCATCACGAAAGCGGGCGCAAAAGGTATAGTCTACGCCTCCGACCTGCAAGGGTCTGAACCAAACGTCGGCTTTATCATGCTACAGGATGCGCTCGCAGAGAGTGGTCCACAACGTTACCGCAATTTATTCATCCCGTCTACAAAGGCCGTTCCCCGTACCCCCGGGATGGGCGCTGACCCTATAGATATGGTTTTTGACCTTGCTCCCGATACGGTAGATCACCATTTATGGGGTGAACTGCTTTCCATTCTCTCCGATCCGTCTGACCCGTTCTCTGGGGTATCTGAGAGCGGTGCGAATACGACCGCCTTTGAGGTCCTTTTCTCAGCCTATGAATTGCGCATTTGTTCTTTCCTCGCGCAGGCTGCGCAGGTCGCATTCACGTTCCCGGAAGATAAGCAGGGCGTAAACGCCGTAGACATGGAAGTCTTTGTAGGGGATGGACCGGATGTTATCGAAGTGACAGCCGGGATCACGAAGGCAGTAACCGGCGTAACCTTCAACACCGCCCCGGTCACGACCTACGGCGCGGGCGCAGAAGTACACGTGCTCTACCAATTAGCATAAGGATGTCATGACGAAACCGAAAACGCTTGACCTGGCCGCACTCAAAAAAACTCCCCCGCAGGTAGTCGACGTCCGCCTGTCCGCTGAAGGATTGGCGGAGGTCGAATTACTGTTAGGCAACCGTAAGATCATCGTGAGTGAGGCGGACGGCCTGTCTGATTACAAATTAGGTCAGGCAATCAACCAGATCATCGAGAATCCCCTGCCTGACGCGATTGCTCAAAATATCGTCTTGAATATCTACCCACAGTTGGCTGCCTGTTCTTACGGTGACCTGCCTACTCCCGAACAATTTCAGCGCATGGGCAAGGAAGCTGTCAGGTTATGGATTGAGAAGGCGCGGGAGCTCAACCCGCACGAGAAAATCAACGGCGAGTCGTGGTGGGCTTTCTTCGAGAGCATCGAAAAGATGGAGGCCGAAAACGCTAACGGCGGCGGGGCCTTGGAGGACATCAAAAAAAAAGAGCCAGATTAGAGCAGTATCGCAAGGCGCTCGAGCCGAAGAGGCCTGAACGCCCGGTAGCCAGGAGCGATATTGAGCGGCAACTGCTGATGCTGGCGCGGGATGAGTCGTTCCTGATAAAGCAGGTCTTGTTCAGGAGTGCACCGAAAAAGAATCCGGACTACAGCCTGCCCGAATTTCTGGACATTGATTTAGAGGAGTTTGCCGACGCTTATCCTGATTGGCTTCGCTGGCGGGCGCTGGACAGGAAATACCCGCCTACCGTCATCCGCCAACAGCCGAGAAAATTACTGGATACATTCATCTACCTTGACTCGATCGTAGAAAAGATGTCGGGGGAATTCTACGAAAAACTGCGCAAAGAGACTGAGATGAAATAATGGCAGATAAACTTGACATAATCCTCGGAATACTGCTAGACAATCAGCAATACCAGACCACTGACAAGAAACTCGATGCGCTTGGAAAGCAAATCACGGAGTTGGATTCTATTGAATTCAACGAACTAATTGGGGAATTCGAGCGGCTCGAAAAACATCTAGAGGAATCGCGCGAACGCTATAAGCGACTTGAAGAACAAGCTAGACAGTCTAGAGAAACCTTCAATCAAATCGCATCCTCCGCCGCGCAAGGCGCGAGGATTTCTCAAGTGGTCTTAGGTGCGGGGGTTGCTACAGTCGGCGGGATTTTCGCGGCCGCGAATGCTTACGTGCAGAATGCCGAACGAGCGACAAACGTAACCCGCGCATGGCAGGCGGAGATGGATTTGATACGTCGCAACGGGGAGCAAATAGGCGCGGTTCTGGCTAAGGAAGCCCTGCCATTACTCACGCAGGCGGCACGGATCACGGGAAAGATTGCCAGCTTCATTGAACAAAATCCCGGCCTGATAAAAGCGGCGATTGGTTTCGGCTCTGCTGCTGCTGTAGTGGGCGCAGTTGGAACGGCGGTATTTCGCGGGATTGAAGCCTTCGGGCGGATAGGCTCGCTCATCGCTACTGGGCAACTGGCAGCAGCCAAGATCATGGATAAGGCAGCGGATAAGCAATTGCTGGCTGCTGCGGGAATGAGCAAAGGCGGATTGACCGCAGGCGCGGGAGGTGTGCTTGGCAAGGCCGGGGGTGCGGCTGGTGCTGGCACTGGTTTAGCAGCAGCCGGTCAATTTGGTTTGATTGTCGCGGCTGCGCTTACTGCCATCGCCACTACAGCCGGAACATTTACCGCACAAAGGCGAGTTAGAGGAGAATTTGGCGATCAAGCCGCCCGTATGTTTGGCGGTTTTGTGCAACTCTTGGGGCAGGCTATCCCTGTATTCGGCGGATTTGTGCGCGTCGGCTCCCAATTAGAGCAGGGTTTCAATGACCTGATTCCTATTCTCCGCCGTTTTGGATTTGATGTAGGGCAGGCAGGCGAGAAGGCCAAAAAGGGCGTTGCCGGTACAACTTCCTTTGGCGGCGGCATTTCTCAGGATGTACTACAGGCATACATTCAATTCCGTGAGACTGCCTTAGCCATTGAAAAACAATTTCAGTCAGACCGCTTGCGGATTATCCAGAATTACAACAAAGCGGTATCCAGTGCCTTGAGAGACAATCAATCC